>Ga0194120_10001389_pt1 | contig 44341 bp, 40 predicted proteins | sample TA2MahCa65mmetaG_FD_148642 | JGI IMG/M metagenome (GOLD analysis project Ga0194120, IMG submission 148642) | Freshwater microbial communities from Lake Tanganyika, Tanzania - TA2015019 Mahale Deep Cast 65m | ecosystem: Environmental > Aquatic > Freshwater > Lake | place: Tanzania: Lake... | reverse complement strand
TCCGCGACAAGGGCAACGACAGGAGGCGTGCGTCTTGATGACCGAAAACGGACCAATCAGCAGCGTCAAACGGCCGCTAGCGATGCTCGCAGCGGCCAGCAACGTTCATCGCGGCTGCTCGACGCCCGCCAGATTGCCGCATGGGCCCCACATGGATACCGTGATGCTCGGAACCAGGGTTCATCCGGGGAATGTCGGTTGAGTATTGGGAGACGCGATGCGCAGACGGGTCGTCATCGCCGAGATGCAGCACGAGACGAACACGTTCTCGCCGCTGCCGACACCGCTTGCCCGTTTTGGACGGCCGGACGTGTTCATGGGTGCCGAGGTGTTGCGCCGCATGCGCGGCACGGGCACCGGCATCGGCGCCTTCATTGAGACGGCGGAGCGGTTGGGCATGGAGATCGATACCCCAATCGCCGCGAACGCGCCGCCCAGCGCGCGCGTCGACGGTGCCGCCTACAATGCGATATGCGACTCCATCTGCGACGCTGTTGCGCGCGGCTGCGACGTCTGCTTCCTCGACCTGCACGGCGCGATGGTCGCGGAGACGACCGACGACGGCGAAGGCACTCTGCTCGCCCGTATCCGGCGCCTGGCGCCCGAGCTGCCCATCGCGGTGTGCCTGGACCTGCACGCCAATATCACCGAGGCCATGGTAGCGAACTGCACAGCCATCGTGGGGTACAAAACCTATCCACACTTCGACATGTACGAGGCGGGCGCCCACGCCGCACGCACCGTCATGGCGGCGATCGATGGCCGCGCGCGGCCGGTCATGACCTGGGACCGGGTACCGATCCTGGCGCAGACCCTGCGCATGGGCCACGACGACAAGCCGATGGGTCCACTGATCGCGGCGGCACGCGCTGCCGAATCGAGCGGGCTTCTGGCGGCGTCGGTGTTTGGCGGGTTCCCCTTGGCCGACATTTACGATGCGGGGCTTTCGGTCGTGACCATCGCCGATGGCGACCGGGCCGTGGCCGAGGGCGCATGCCAACGGCTGCTCGCGGCGGCGTGGGCCGCGAAGGACGAGTGGGTCTTCCACGCCGAGCCCCTGGCGCAATCGGTGGCCCGGGCTAAGATCATGGCGGACGGCCCCGTTCTGCTGATCGACCACGCTGACAATTGCGGTTCCGGCGGTACCCAGGACGTCATGGTCGTGCTCAAGGAGGTCCTCGCCCAAGGGCTACGCGACGTCGCCATGTTCGGCATCTGCGATCCGGCGGCGGTCAGGATCATGGAGGCCGCGGGCGTAGGCGCCGAGCTCACACTCGATCTGGGCGGCAAGACTGATATGCCGTCGATCGGCCTGAAGGGCGAACCGCTGCGCCTGACCGGGCGCGTGCGCGCGATCACCGACGGGGACTACGAAATCACGGTGCCCATGAGCAAGGGGATGATCGAAGCCATGGGCACGACCGCCGTGTTCGAGACCGCGGGCGTGCAGATCGTCGTCTGCTCGCGGCACATCGAACCCTACGACCTCGGTTGCCTTCGCAGTGTCGGGATCGAGCCGACGGCCAAGCGCTATCTGCTGCTCAAATCACGCATCCACCACCGTGCCGGATTCAGTGCGATCGCCAAGCATGAGGTGTTCTGCAACGGCGCCGGCGTGACCAGCAGCGACAATAGCCTGTTCCGATTTTCCAAGGTGCGGCGACCGATCTTTCCCCTCGATCCGGATTGCCGCGAGCGTCCAAACTACGGACCTCGGGCGACCTGACCGGGGGCGTACGGCGAGAGCCTGTTTCACACACCCTCCACGATGGCGTGGGGGCAACGACCAAGGGAGGTTGACGATGACGACGACACGCAAGGGCGTTACCCGGCGTCACTTCATGGGCACGACCGCAGTCGCCGGTGCGGCGGCGGCGCTGCCCGGGGTCACGCGGGCGCAAAGCGCGGACAATCTGCGGGTGCGCAGCTATGGCGACCTGCAGGTGCTCGACCCGGGCTACTACATCTCGGCGCCCGACGCCGACATCATGGACAGCGTCTTTAACAAGCTGGTCACCTACAAGACTGGCGACGAATGGGGTTGGGAACTCGATGCGGCCGAATCCATCGAGGTCGTCGACCAGACCCACATCAAGTTCACCCTGAAGTCGGGCTACGGCTGGACCAATGGCTTCGGCCCCGTGACCGCGGACGACGTCAAGTTCTCCTACGAGCGCATCGCCGACCCGGCGATGGAGGCGCCCTACGCCGAGGACTGGAAGGCGCTCGACCATGTCGAGGTGCATGACGAGCGCTCTGGCACCATTGTGCTTAAGGAGCCGTTCGCACCCCTGTGGACCACGACCCTGCCGGCGGCCGCCGGCATGATCATGTGCCGTAAGGCGGTCGAGGCCTTGGAGGGCAAGCGCTTCACCACCACGCCGCCGGCGACCTCAGGCGCCTACACGATCAAGGAGTGGGTGCCGAAGCAGAAGACCGTCCTGGCGGCCAACCCCGACCATGGTGGCGACAAGCCGGCGTTCGCCCAGGTCACCATCCTGCCGATCGAGGACGGCCTGACCGCCGAGAGCGCGTTCATGGCCGGCGAGCTCGACTTCACCAATGTCGAGGTCGCGTCTCTGCCCAACCTGCGCGAGAACCGGCCCGAGGGCGCCACGCTGGTCGAGAAGCCCTCGCTCAAGTACACCTGGGTCGGCATCAACAACGAACACCCGCAGTTCCAGGACGTACGGGTGCGCCGCGCGGTGCAGCTGTCCATCGATATCCTGGCGATCCTTGAAGCCGCGTACTTCGGCGTCGCAGCCCCGGCGAACGGCATCATCCCGCCGGGCCTGGTCGGGCACCGCGACGCGAACCTCTATTCGGGCAAGCGCGACGTGGCCAAGGCGAAGGCTCTGTTGGCCGAGGCCGGGTTCCCGGACGGCTTCAAGACGCGCATCGACATGCTGAACAAGCAGATCTACCTGGCGGCCGCCCAGGTCATCCAGGCGAACCTCGCCGAGGTCGGCATCGAGGCCGAGATCATGGCCCACGATTCCGGCGTCTGGTGGACCATGGGCGATCAGTCGGCGGGCGAGCAGTACAAGGATCTGCAGATCATGTACAATCGCTTCTCGTCCAACCCGGACCCGGGCTGGTACACGATGTGGTTCACGACCGCCCAGGTCGGTGTCTGGAACTGGGAGCGCTGGTCGAACAAGGAGTTCGACGACCTGCACGCCGGTGCCCTGGTCGAGCTCGATCCAGCCAAGCGCGACGTGGCCTACAAGAAGATGCAGGACCTGATGGAGGAATCGGGCTGCTACACCTTCATCACCCATGAGTTGACCGGTGGGATCCACCGCAATGGCATCGTTCCGGCCCTGCAGCCGGACGGCACCATGGTGTGGAAGAAGTTCAAGCTCGCGTAAGCCCGCGAGAGTACCGATCCGATCGGCGGACACGCCTCGGCGATCCGCCGATCGGATCACGATGCTTCGTTTTCGACCGGCTTCATGGATCCCCGGGCCACTCCTTCTGTCATTACCGGGCCGACCGTAGGTCGGAACCGGGGATCCAGAGCCGAAGACTCGAGTGGTGGTCCTGGACTCCCGGTTCGCCGCGTCCGCGGCGACCTGGTTCCGGACACGCCAGTCCGCTTCGGGTGGGAGAACGAAAGCGCGTTGGCGCTTGCCGACGTGTGATGCCCATGGCTTCACGATCGACCAACATCGAGGGAGACGACCGTGAACAAGCGTGAGTTCCTTTATCACCTCCGCCGCTACCAGCAGGGCTCGATCAGCCGTCGTCAATTTCTGGGCGCCACCGGTCTCGGCGTCGCGTCCGCTGTGCTGGCGACTGAGCTCGGGCTACGCCCGCGCCGTGCGTTCGCCGGCGACATCGGCGACCGGGTCAGTCTGTGCACCTGGCCGAGCTACCACGATCCGGCCAACCTGGAGGTGTTCACCCAGGCGACCGGTGCCATGGTCGGGATGACCGTGAACCGGCACGGGGATTGACCCCCGATCGGCGCCGAAGGCTGACCCCACCGTGGGTTCCGTAAGTAGTTCAAGCGGCATCCAAACTTCACGATCCGCTGGGGTCACGATTGTGCGCCGAAAGGGGTCAAACTTCGGTGCTTGTTCACACGCGAAGAACTCCCGCGCCAGAGCGCTGAAGACATCGCCGCCAGCCAAGCGGCCGATTGCGCGCTGAACCTCTGGCAGTGTCGGCCCGAATAGCGACGGCAGTCGCGGCCCGACGAGCGCGGACAAGCTCTCCACCGCTGCCATCTGAGCCATCTCTCCGAGGTCGGTTCGTCCCCCTGCCTCCCGCGCATGGCGATCAACCGCGTCAGAAATCGCCGCGACCAGATCCATCAGCCCAGGTTGGTCCGAGATCTTAGGCCGAGGCCACGAAGATCGTCGGCAAATACTGGGCCGCGCGCCGCGAGAGGGATCTGCGTCAGAAGCCAGAAGGCGTGGAGGAGTGCCGGGTCCTTTGAGGCAGCGTTGAGGCTCGCTTCAGCGGCGTCGGCAGCCGACGCTGCCACAGCGTCGACGCCAGCGCCAAGCCGCAGCTCATTGACGACTTGACGCCACTTCCGCGTCTTCGGCAGGGCTCCAAGTCTCACATGGCCCATGCCGCAGCTCCCCCGTACGCGAGCGTGAGACCCGACTAAGGCGACAAGCAAGCCAAACAAGATCGAAGTGGCGCTTACCCTACGCTTACCCATAAGCACCAGGGGCTCAGGCGCGATTGCCTAAGCCCCTGATTTTACTGGTGGGCGCACAAGGACTCGAACCTTGGACCCGCTGATTAAGAGTCAGCTGCTCTACCAACTGAGCTATGCGCCCCCGACCGGGAACGGCCCCTATAGCAAAGGGCCGCACCCGCTGTCGAGAGGGCCGCTCAGCGCGCCGCGACCGCGACGATCTCGATCAGATAGTCCGGCATAGCGAGCCGCGTCTCCACGGTCGCCCGCGTCGGCATGTTGGCCTTGTCGACCCAGGCGTCCCACACCGCGTTGTACGCGGCGAACTGCCGCATGTCGGACAGGTAGACCGTGCACGACAGCAGTTTGGACTTGCTGGTGCCGGCGGCCTTGAGCGCGGCGTCGAGCGCCTTCAGCACGCTCTTGGTCTGGCCCGTGATGCCGCCCTTGGTGTCGGACGCCACCTGACCGGCGACATGCACCAGATCGCCGTGAACCACCGCGGTGGAGAACCGCACGCCCGGCTTGATCCGCTGGATCGCCGCGCCGGAGCCCTTCGCAGACTTGGAACGAGCAGCCATCGTACTCTCATCCTCCCATGGACATGCCACCGTTGACGCGCAGGATCTGCCCGGTGATGTACGCCGCGTCGTCGGAGGCGAGAAACGCCATCGCCGCCGCGATCTCCTCGGGCTTGCCGTAACGCCGCATGGGCACCAGGCCGAGCGCGGCCTCGAGCCCGGAGGCGTCGATTTCACCCAGCATCTCGGTGGCGATGTAGCCGGGCGAAACACCGTTGACCGTCACGCCCTGGCGCGCGACCTCGGCCGCGATCGGGCGCAGCATCGCCGAGATGCCGCCCTTGGACGCGGTGCAGACGGAGTACTTGTTGCCGCCGAAATCGGCGATCTCGGTGATGCAGCTCCCCGTCGCGATGACGCGACCCCAGCCGCGCTTGACCATGCCGGGAAGGGCGGCGCGGGTCATGTAGAAGAAGCCGTTGAGGTTGCTGTCCATCGCGCGTGCCCAGTCCTCGTCCGTCGATTCGAGGAACGGGCGGTCGATGACAATGCCGGCGTTGCTGACCAGGATGTCGACCTTGCCGAAACGCTTCTCGGCCGCGGCGACGATCGCCTCGGCATCCTGCTTGTGGCCCACGTTGCCCTTCACGGCCATGGCGGTGCCACCGGCCCTGGCGATCTCGGCGACCACCGCCTCGGCATTGTCCATGGTTGCGCGGCAGTGGACCACGACCTTGGCGCCGTCGGCGGCGAAGCGGCGCGCCACCGCGCGGCCGATGCCGCGCGAACTGCCGGTCACGATCGCGACCCGGCCGTCGAGCACACCCATGGTCCTGTCCCCCTTGCGATCCGCGGCCACGGTAGCACCACGCCGCGCGCAGGGGCAAACCCGACGCTCAGGCTTCGGCGGGTCCGAAGCCGCGTCGCGGCACGGGCACGTCGCGATGGATGTTGACGCTGGCCAGCAGGCCGAAGCCGAACAGCAGTGTCAGCATCGACGTGCCGCCGTAGGAGACCAGTGGCAGCGGCACGCCGACCACCGGGACCACGCCGGTGACCATGGCGACGTTGATGCTCGCATAGAGGAAGAACACGCTGATCATGCCCACCGCCAGAATGCGCCCGAACGGGCTGGCCGAGCGGAACGCGATGGCGTAGCCATAGACGATGATCAGGGCGTAGAGCGTCAACAGCGCCACCGCGCCGACTATGCCGAACTCCTCGGCCAGCATGGTGAAGATGAAGTCGGTGTGGCGTTCCGGCAGGAATCTCAGGTGCGCCTGGGTGCCGCCCATGTAGCCCTTGCCGAACACGCCGCCCGAACCCAGCGCGATCTTGGACTGCAGGATGTGATAGCCGGCGCCCAGCGGGTCGCGCTGCGGGTCCAGGTAGGTCAGGATGCGCTGCTGCTGGTAGTCGTGCAGGAAACCCCAGGCTATGGGCAGCGCCGACAGTACGAGAACGGCGGCGGCGGCGAACCAGCGCAACCGGACGCCGGCCACGAAGAAGACCACCGCGCCGGTCACGGCCAGCATGGTGCCGGTGCCCAGGTCCGGCTGCTTCATCACCAGGGCCACCGGCGCCAGGATCAGCAGCATCGGCGGCACGATAGGCCAGAAGCGCGGCATGTCCTCGGCCACGATGCCGTGGAAGTAGCGGGCTAGAGCCAGGACGAGCGTGATCTTGACCAGTTCGGACGGCTGGATCTGGATCACCCACAGGTCGAGCCAGCGCTGCGCGCCCATGCCGATCTCGCCCATCACGTCCACGGCGATCAGCAGCACCACCGAGAGGCCGTGCAACGGATACGCCCAGCGCCGCCAGACGCGCACGTCGACCAGCGCCACGGTCAACATCACGCCCAGCCCGACAAGGAAGCGCACGGCCTGGGGCATGGCCCATGGCCTGATGCTGCCGCCGGCGGCGGAATAGAGCATGGCGCTGCCGACCGCCGCGACCAGCGTCAGCAGCAACACCAGGCCCCAGGTCATGCGGCCGAGCTTCTGACCCAGGCCGAGCTTCTGGTTCTGGAACGAGCGCAGGGCCACGGCGCGGGCCTCAGACCGAATGGAGCAGCGCCGTGGCCGGCGCGTTCGGATCGCGCGCCGAGTTGCGCCGCTGCGCCTCGTAGAGGATATCGCGGGCGATGGGCGCGGCCGCCTTGGAGCCCGAGCCGCCATGCTCGACCACCACGGCGCAGGCATAGCGCGGCGCCGCAACCGGAGCGTAGGCGACGAACAGGCCGTGGTCGCGGTGTTCCCACGGGATGTCCTCGAGCTTGAGGTTGCGGTCGCGTTCCGGTTGGGTCAGCCGGCGGACCTGGGCGGTGCCGGTCTTGCCGGCCATCTCCAGGCCCGGTTCACTGATGCGCGCGCGGTAGGCCGTGCCGCGCTGGCTGTTGGTGACCTGGTTCATGCCTTCGCGGACGAGCGCCACATGCTCGGGCACGAGACCCATGTCGGGCGCGGGCTCGCCGCCGGCGCGCGCCAAATGGGGCACCAGCATCCGCCCCGAGGCGATCCGCGCCGCCATGAGGCAGAGTTGCAGTGGCGTCGCCAGCATATAGCCCTGGCCGATGCCGGCGACGACCGTGTCGCCCGGGTGGAAGGGCTCGCCGTAGACCGCCTCCTTCCACGCCGCGGTGGGCACCAGGCCAGGTTTTTCGCCCGGCAGATCGAGCCCGGTGGGCCCGCCCAGACCGAAACGGCGCGCCATGGCGGCGATGCGGTCGATACCGAGCTTGCGCGCCAGGTCGTAGAAGTAGACGTCGCACGACTGCTGGATCGCCTGGGTCATGTCGAGCGTGCCGTGCCCGCCCTTCTTCCAGCAGCGAAACGTGGCGTTGCCCAGGCGAAGCTGGCCGGGGCAGAACACGCCATGGCCGGGTCCGGCCACGCCGGAATCCAACGCCGCCAGGGCAACCACCATCTTGAACGTCGAGCCGGGAGGGTACTGCCCCGCGATCGCCTTGTTGCCGAGCGGCCCGCGCTTGTCCGCCACCAGGTCCTGCCAAGCACTCTGAGACAGCCCCCGGGTGAACTGCGTCGGGTCATAGCTGGGCACCGTCGCCAGCGCCAGAACGCCGCCGGTGGCGATGTCGATCACCGCCGCCGAGCCGGTCTCAGCGCCGAAGCGGTTGACGGCGTACGCCTGCAACCCGATGTCGAGGGCGAGCGCCACGTCGTCGCCGGCGCGCCCTTCGTCGCGGTCCAGCTCGCGGATGACGCGGCCGAACGCGTTGACCTCGACCTGGCTGGCGCCGGCCGCCCCGCGCAGCGCCTGGTCGTACTGCTTTTCGATACCGCTCTTGCCGATGCGGAAGTCCGGGTGGCGCACCAAGGGGTCGTCGGTCAACTCGGATTCCGCCACCGGCGCGACGTAACCGGTGACGTGGGCGACCGTCACGCCGAAGGGATATTCGCGCCGCCGTCCAGCCTCGACCAAGACACCTGGTAGGTCGGGCGTGTTCACCTCGACTTCGGCGACCTCGTCCCACGCCAGGTCCTCGCACACCGTGACGGGGACGACGCCGTGCGTGCGTTCGGCCTCGCGCAACACCCGGCGCTCGTCGTCCTCGCTGATCGCGACCATGGCGCGCAACGCCTCGAGCGTCGCGCTCAGATCGTCCGTCTGGTCGGGCGTGACCAGCAGGCGATAGTCCGGGCGGTTCGCGGCCAGAGGCACCCCGAAGCGATCGAGGATTCGGCCACGCGGCGGGACAATCAGGCGCAGGTTGATCCGGTTGTCCTCGGCCAGCAGCGCATACCGGTCGGAATCGCGCACCTGCACGTCGTAGAGACGCATGCCGATGCCGGCCATGAGGAGCGCCTTACCGCCCGCCAGCACGGCGACCCGTCGGGTGAACAGACGCGAACGCTGCGGGTCCCGGCGCATGGGTCAGCGCGCCTCGGCGATCACCCGGTCGACGCGGCCCAGGATCCACGCCGCGACCGGAAACAGGGCCAGGGCGAGCGCCAGCTGCACGGCCAGAGGTCCGGCCGGCGGCAACGCGCCGCGCGCCAGGCCGCCGACGATCCATGCCCCCGCGGCGGCAACCGAGGCGACGGTCGCGAACCCCCACCACATCAGGGCGAAGGGCTTGCCCAGGAACACCCGGCGCTGGCCGACCGCGATCCAGCGCACGACCATCAGGATCAGCGCACCCAGGCCAAACGGCGTTCCCGCGAGCGCGTCGTCGACCAGGCCAAGGCTGAACACGATCAGCGGCGTCAGCATGTCCGGTCGACGGATCGACCAGAAGAACACGGCGGCCAACGGCAGCAGTGGCGCGATGGCCCCCAGGCCGGGAACGCCGAAGGGTACGCGCGCGATGAACACGCATGCCAACGTCACCAATGCCGGGACCAGCGCGGTCAACGTGCCGGTCAGGCCGCGCGTGGCGGTGCCTCGCAGCATCGTCGCCATCACCAGGGTGGCGCAAGCGGCCCGGCCTCGCGCGTGGTCGGCAGGACCCCTGGGACGGCGTAATCGAGCACTGTCACCAGTTCCAGGCGCTGGGCGTCGACCAGAGGCACGACCACGGCGACACCGTCGGCCCAGGACTCGACGACACCGGCGGGCACGCCGGGCGGGATCAAACCGCCCTCGCCCGAGGTGATCACCCGGTCGTTCGGGCGTATCTCGGCGCCCTCGGCCAGGAACTGAAGCCGCAGGCGATCGGAGTTGTCACCCGCCAAGATGGCGGCGGCGCGGCTCGACTCGAGCCGGATGGGGATGCGGCTGTTCAGGTCGGTCAGTAGGAGAACCCTCGCGGTGTGTTCGCCCACCTCGATGATACGCCCCACCAGACCTTCGGGGGCCACCACCGCCTGCCCCTTCGCAACGCCATCTTGCCCGCCCGCGGCGATCAGCAACGTGCGTACGAACGCTCCACCCGAGGTGGCGACGACGCGCGCGGTGACGAACGAGGCGCGCGGCTCGGGCACCACATGGGCGATCGCGCGCAGCGTCTCGTTCTCGGCGGCGAGCCGGCGGGCGGTGTCCTGCCAGTGCAGCAGGCGTGCGTTCTCCTCGCGCAGCCGGGCGTTGTCCTGCCAGACGCCGACGAACCGATCGACCGCGTCGCTGGCGCCGCGCACCAACGTCACGGGCCGCGTCAGCCCGTCGAGCAAGGGCGCCGTGCCATCGACCACACGCACGCGCACCGCCTCGACCAGGGGATTGCCCAGGTGGTCGAGCACCATCAGCAGCACGGCGATCCCGGCCAGGAAACCGAACGCGAACCGCCCCATGTTGCCGCGCAGCGGCAGGGCAAGCCGGCGCAGGGCGGCCGTCTTCATGGACGCCCCTCGCCCCGGCGGCCGCCCGCGGCGTGGACGCTACCGGCGGCGCGGGCCATGGGATCAGTCGAACTGGTTGTAGAGCACGTGGCGCAGCGTCTTGAGCTCCTCGAGCACGCGGCCTGTGCCCAGCGCCACGCAGCTCAGGGGTTCTTCCGCGATAATCACCGGCAGGCCGGTCGCCTGACGCAGCACCAGGTCGGTGTTGTTGAGGAGCGCGCCGCCGCCGGTCAGCACGATGCCCTGGTCGACGATGTCGGCGGCCAATTCGGGCGGCGTCTGCTCGAGCGCGGCCTTGACCGCCTCGATAATCGCGCCGACCGGCTCGGCCAGGCTCTCGGCGATCTGGCGCTTGCCGATCACCAGCTCCTTGGGCACGCCGTTCATCAGGTCGCGGCCCTTGATCTGCATGGTCTCGCCGTCGCCGTCCTCGGGCGGGCAGGCTGAGCCAATCTGCTTCTTGATGCGCTCGGCCGAGCCTTCGCCGATCAGCAGGTTATGGTTGCGCCGGATGTAGGCGATGATCGCCTCGTCCATCTTGTCGCCGCCCACGCGGACCGAGCGGGAATAGACGATGCCGCCGAGCGAGAGCACGGCCACCTCGGTGGTGCCGCCGCCGATGTCGACGACCATCGAGCCGGTCGGCTCGGTCACCGGCAGGCCGGCGCCGATCGCCGCGGCCATCGGCTCCTCGATCAGGAAGACCCGGCGCGCCCCGGCGCTTTCGGCCGACTCCTGGATCGCGCGGCGCTCCACCGCCGTCGAGCCCGACGGCACGCAGACGATGATCTGGGGGCTGGCGAACGAGCGGCGGTTGTGCACCTTGCGGATGAAGTGCTTGATCATCTCCTCGGCGATCTCGAAGTCAGCGATCACTCCGTCGCGCAAGGGTCGGATCGCCTCGATGTTGCCGGGCGTGCGCCCCAGCATCTGCTTCGCCTCGTCGCCGACGGCCAGCACCTGGGTCCTGCCGCGCACGTTGACGATGGCGACCACCGAAGGTTCGTTGAGCACGATGCCCCGGCCCTTCACGTAGACGAGCGTGTTGGCGGTGCCGAGGTCGATCGCCATGTCGGCGGACATCAGTCCGAGCAATCTGGACAGCAAGCTGGTCTAGGGACTCCCGCCCTTGTGATGCGGGTCGCGACCGCGCCGGCGGCCGCGACCCCATGCTTCCCCCGGTCGGCCGATCAGGCCGACAACGCCGCCGGCGCCGACTTCTCCCGCTTAATCAACAGACGATTGAGCGCGTTCAGATACGCCCGCGCCGAGGCCACCAGGGTGTCCGGGTCGGCGCCGAGACCGTTGACGGTCCGCCCTTTCTCCTCGAGCCGGACGGTCACCTCGGCCTGGGCGTCGGTGCCCTCGGTCACCGCGTGCACCTGGTAGAGCTGCAGCTTGGCCTCGTGCGGGAACAGCGCCTTGATGGCGTTGAAGGTCGCGTCCACCGGGCCGTTACCGGTGGCGGTGACGGTGCGCTCGGCGCCATCGACGGCGAGCGCCAGCGTCGCCTTCTGCGGCCCCTGGGAGCCGCACATTACCTGCAAGGCCACGAACTTGATGCGGTCGTGACCGCTGGCCACCTCGTCGTCGACCAGCGCGACCAGATCCTCGTCGAACACGTCCTTCTTGCGGTCGGCCAGGTCCTTGAAGCGCTGGAACGCGTCGTCGAGCGCCTGGTCGTCCAGTTCGAAGCCCAGGTCCTTCAGCTTGGTCTTGAAGGCGTGGCGGCCCGAATGCTTGCCCATGACCAGGGTCGATTTCACCAGGCCGACCGACTCCGGCGTCATGATCTCGTAGGTGCCGGCGTGCTTGAGCATGCCGTCCTGGTGAATGCCGGACTCGTGGGCGAAGGCGTTGGCGCCGACGATCGCCTTGTTGGGCTGCACGGCGAAGCCGGTGATGCTGGAGAGCAGCCGCGAGGCGCGCATGATCTGCTCGGTCACGATGACGGAATCACAACCGAAGCGGTCGTGGCGCGTCTTGAGCGCCATGACGATCTCCTCCATCGCCGCGTTGCCGGCCCGTTCGCCGATGCCATTGATGGTGCACTCGAGCTGGCGAGCACCGGCCTTGACCGCGGCCAGGCTGTTGGCCACGGCGAGGCCCAGGTCGTTGTGGCAATGGACCGAGATGATCGCCTTGTCGATGTTCGGCACACGGTTGAACAGCATGGCGATCAACGCCGCGAACTCGTCGGGCGTCGCGTAGCCGACCGTGTCGGGGATGTTGATGGTGCCCGCGCCCGCGCGGATCGCCGCCTCGACCGTGCGGCAGAGGAAATCGTGCTCGGTGCGTGAGCCGTCCTCGCAGCTCCATTCCACGTCGTCGACCAGGTTGCGCGCGTAGCCGACGCTGTCGATCACCGCCTGGTAGACCTGCTCGGGCTCCATGCGCAGCTTGTGCTTCATGTGCAGCGGGCTGGTCGAGATGAAGGTGTGGATGCGCTTCGGGCCGGCGCGCGACTGCAGGGCCTCGGCGGCACGGTCGATGTCCTTGCGCCCTGCACGCGCGAGCGCGCACACGGTGGCGTTCTTGACCACCCTGGCGACCTCGCGCACGGCCTCGAAGTCGCCGTTGGACGCGATGGGGAAACCCGCCTCGATGACGTCGACGCCCATGCGGTCGAGCTGCTCGGCTATGCGCAGCTTTTCCTCCATGTTCATGGAGCAGCCGGGCGATTGCTCGCCGTCGCGCAAGGTCGTATCGAAGATGATGACGCGATCCTTTGATCGCTGGGTACGGTCGGTGGAATTCGTGGCCGGAGCCATGGGACTACACTCCCTCGATCAAAGGTCTCGACATAGGCGTGTGGCGCATGACCCCCTGAACAACCGCCACGCCGCAGCGGTCCCGCTCAGGGGCGCCTAAGTCGAAGCCCAGACCCGTACGCCGGCCGCGTACCCGACACGACGGCGCGCGCACGGCCGCCGACGCCCCGACCCGAGGGTCGCGGGTCCGTGTGGCCAGCCGTGCTTGTCCCGATCGTCATGCCCGTGCATACCGCGTTGCGCACCGACGTTTACCCATTGTGCGCCGGGAACGTCAACAGCCCGTTAAGCATACGAGAAGCCCGCCGGCCAAGACCAGATATAATTGATCGCGCAGGCCTTTCAAGGCGCCGGAGATCGCCTTCAGGGGCCGGCGGACAGCCGCCCATCGGGCCGGGTCAGGTAGCGCCACAGGCCGAACAGGGTGAAGGCGCCCATGGAACCCACGGTGACCAGCACCAGGCCCTGCGCACCCCACAGGTCCATGCCGCTGCCCAGCAGGATCGGCCCGGCGATCGAGCCGATATGGGTGGTCATGACGTAGGCGGCGGTCGCGGCGCCGAGCTGGTCGGGCCGGAACACCTCGCCGAGCCGCACCAGGGCGAGGGTGTAGAGCCCCGAGCCCGCGCCACCCCACACCAGGAGCACGATCCACAGGGCGACGACGTCGCCGGCCGCCAGCGGCAGTGCCAGCGTCATGGCCAGCAGCACGACGCCCGTCAGGATCAGCAGCAGGCGGCGGTTGACGTGGTCCGCCAGCCAGCCGATGGGCAAAGGCGCGACCGCGCCGCCGATCACCAGCGCCGTCAGCAGCGTCACCGCGCTCGCCTCGCCCAGACCCTGACGCACGCCCCAGATCGGCAGTTGCGAGAACAGCGCCAGCACCGCGATGCCCTGCACCAGGCCCGACAGCATGGCGGTCGGCGCGCGGGCCACGGCTGAACGCAGGTTGGTCGAACGTTCGTGACGCGCGGCCGGGGTGCAACCGAAGGCGAACAGGAACGGCAGGCCCGAGCCGGCCAGGATCGCCACGCTGATCAGGAACGGCGCCGGCCCCTGGGTCCCCACCGTGCCCAGCACGATTGGCCCGCACGCCATACCCGCCGAGAAGAGCGCGCCGTTGAGCCCGACGATCTTGCCGCGGTGCTCGTCGGTGATCGCGGCGTTGATCCAGATCTCGCTGCCGGCCCAGTGCATCAGCATGCCGATGCCCATGACGAAGCGCAGCACGAACCAGGCGGCCGCGTCGTCCACGGCCATGAAGCCGAACACCGCCGCGATGTCGATGACGGCGGCCAGGATCAACACCCGGACCAGCCCGAGCCGCGCCACCACGCGCGGCAGCAGCGGCACCCCCAGGATCGCCGCGATGAACGGCGTCGCCGCGTTCAGGCCGATCACGGTCGTGCCGTGGCCGCGCGCCTCGAGGCTGAGCGCGATCAGCGGATGGAACAGACCGACGTTGACGCCGATCACGCCCATGCTGGCCAGCACGCAGGTCAGGCCGCGGCGGCGCTGTGCCTCGGTCACGATGGGCCGCCGACAATGGCAGCACGGCGTCGTCCCGGCGCCAGGCGACGGCGCGCGAGCAGGGCTTGGCCGAGCGCGGGCCCGCCCAAGGTCCCGGCGAACAGGGTTGCGTCCGGCATTATGGCTTGCGTCTCGAGCGGGCGTACGCCGCGATATCGAACGTCGTACGCCGCCCCAGGCCCAAGCCATCGCCCAGCAACCAGCGCTCGGCTGCGGCGCGGCCCTCGTCGCGGAGATGGACCAGGAAATCCCAGGACGCGTTCAGCTTGCTCGAGAACCCCAGCCCGGCCATCAGCGATTCGTTTCGGATCATGTGGATGCGCATGGCCTTGAGCTGCCGACCCCCGTCCGGGGCCAGGTGGTGGAGGATCGAGTTGATCAGATCCATGGCCCAAAGCTCGCGGATCAGCGTCGCGTTGAAGCTGATCTCGTTGGCACGGTCAAGGATATGGCGCGCGTCGGTCGGCACCTCCTCGTGGCGGATCGGGTTGATCTGCACGATGACGATGTCCTCGCACGCGCAGTGCTGGATCAAGGGATAGAGCGGCGGATTGCCCATGAAGCCGCCATCCCAGTACGCCTCGCCGTCGATCTCGATCGCCTGGTACAGGAACGGCAGGCACGCCGAAGCGAGCAGGGCGTCGACGCTCAGTTCGGCGTTGCGGAACACCTTGATGTCACCCGAACGCACGTTGGTGGCGCATACGAAGATCTTCGGCGACCGCGCGGCGCGCAGACCGTCCAGGTCCACGTGCCCTTCCAGCACGTCGCGCAACGGATTGAGACCGGCCGGATTCACCTGATACGGCGACAGGACCCGGCTGATCATGTCGAGGAACAGATAGGACGGTGACCAGTCCAGGTTCCAGGTGTGCATCGCCGCGTCCAGCGGCGTGGATTGGAACGGACTGAACAGCGCGGCGTCGGCGACGCGGCGCCAAAAGGCCTCCAGCGCCACACGCGCGCCGGCCGAGCCGTCCTTCAGCAGCCCGCTGGCCATCACCGCCGCGTTCATGGCGCCGGCGCTGGTGGCGGCGATGCCGTCCACCGCGAACGAGGGCTCCTCCAGCAGGCGATCCAGAACGCCTTAGGTGAACGCACCATGAGACCCGCCGCCTTGCAGCGCCAGGTTCATGGCCAGACGGGGCGGCGGGTGCTTCAAGGCCGTCACCGAAGGACCCGCGCGGTCTCGATCAGTTCTTGGTCTTGTCGACCAGCCGGTTCTTGGCGATCCAGGGCATCATGGCGCGCAGGCGCTCGCCGACGTCCTCGATGCCGTGCTCGGCGTGGCGCCGCCGCATGGCCTTGAAGTTGGCCTGGTTCACCTGGTTCTCGAGCATCCAGTCGCGTGCGAAGCGGCCTGACTGGATGTCCGCCAGGATGCGCTTCATCTCGGCGCGCGTCTCGTCGGTGACGATGCGCGGCCCGCGCGTGTAGTCGCCGTACTCGGCGGTGTTCGACACCGAGTAGCGCATGTTGGCGAGCCCGCCCTCGTAGATCAGGTCGACAATCAGCTTCACCTCGTGCAGGCATTCGAAGTACGCCATCTCGGGAGCGTAGCCGGCCTCGACCAGGGTCTCGTAGGCGGCGGCGATCAGATGGCTGAGCCCGCCGCACAGCACCACCTGCTCGCCGAACAGATCGGTCTCGCACTCCTCCTTGAACGTGGTGCCGATGATGCCAGCGCGCCCGCCGCCGATGGCCGAGGCGTAGCTCAGCCCGACCTCGTGCGCGCCACCCGTGGCGTCCTGGGCGATCGCCAGCAAGCAGGGCACGCCGCCACCGCGCTGGTACTCCGAACGCACCGTATGGCCGGGACCCTTGGGCGCGACCATCAGCACGTTCAGGTCCTTGCGCGGCTCGATCAGGTTGAAGTGGACGTTCAGGCCGTGGGCGAACATCAGGGCCGAGCCCTCGCGCAGGTTGGGCGCCAGGTCGTCGCGGTAGAGCGCGCCCTGCAATTCGTCCGGCGCCAGCACCATGACCACGTCCGAGGCTTTGGCCGCCTCGGCCGGCGTCTTGACTTCGAACTTGGCGTCTTTGGCCTTCTTGGCCGAGGGCGAGCCAGGGCGCAGCGCCACGACCACGTCCTTGACGCCGCTTTCGCGCAGGTTGTTGGCGTGGGCGTGGCCCTGGCTGCCGTAGCCGACGATGGCGACCTTCTTGCCCTTGATCAGGTTCAGGTCGGCGTCGCGATCGTAGTAGACACGCATGGCTGGTTGCCTCCGATGGGTCCGCGCGGCAGACGGTCTGTCAGGTTCGGTCGAGGATGAGCTTGGCGCCGAGCGCGCCGAGAGCTCCGGCAAAGGCGCGCTCCACCACGCCGCGGGCGCGACCATATAGGGTCCTGAGGCGCGCCGTCGAGAACGCGGTGGCGACAAGCGCGTACCACAGGGTTTCGTCGATCAGCACGATGGCGACGATCGCAGCGCCGACCCACAGCGGGAAGTCCTGGGGTAGCAGGCTGACGAAGACGCTGCCGTAGAACACGGCAACCTTGGGGTTCGAAAGCTGCACCAGCAGCGCCCGGACGAACGTGGCGCCCAGGCCCGTGGCTAGGGACTCGGATCCGACCGCAACCGCGGGCAACGGCCGTCCCGCGCCGCGCCACAGGCCGACGGCCAGCACGATCAGGTAGAGACCCCCGGCGATGCGCAGGGCGTCGTAGAGAACCACCGTGTGCGCCAGCACCGCCGCCAATCCCAGAAGAATGCCCATCGCCCACAGCGCGACGCCGACGCCCATGGCCAGCGCCGCAACCAGGCCGTGACGCCGCGAGCCGCCTGCCGCCGCGCGCGTCACCAGCACAAAGCTCGGTCCAGGGCTCATGGCGGCCAGCACATGGGCCAGCGCGATGCCCGCCAGCGGCAGCAGGTAATCCAAGGTTCAGATCGCCTTGGGACCGCGCGAGATGGCGACGACCCCGGTACGGCTGACATCGACCAGACCGAGTGGCCGCATCAGGTTGATGAAGGCGCCCAGTTTCTCGGACGTGCCGGTGACCTCGAACACAAACGAGGACGTCGTCGAGTCGACCACGCGCGCGCGGAAGATGTCGGCGATACGCAGGGATTCGACGCGCTTGTCGCCACTCGCCGCGACCTTGATCAAGGCAAGCTCGCGCTCGACGTGGGGTCCTTCCACGGTCAGGTCGCTGACGCGGTGGACCGGCACCAGCCGGCGCAGCTGCGCCTTGATCTGCTCGATGATCATGGGCGTGCCACGCGTCACCACCGTGATGCGCGACAGCATGCGCTCGGCATCGACCTCGGCGACCGTCAGGCTGTCGATGTTGTAGCCGCGGCCCGAGAACAGGCCAATGACGCGCGCCAGCACGCCCGGTTCGTTGTCGACCAGCACCGCGATCGTGTGTCTGCCTTCGTTCGCCAACGTCATCCCCTTGCGACGGATGTCCGACCCTTGCCGCGCGTTGCCCTGGCGTCAGACCAGGATCATCCCTTCGTCGCTCGGCGGGCTCGCGTTGCCGTCGCCGTCGGGGCCCAACTTGATCTCGTTATGGGCCGCGCCGGCGGGGATCATCGGGTAGCAGTTCTCGGCGGGATCGACCATGACATCGGCGATCACCGCGCGGTCGACGCGCAGCATCTCGTCGATCAGGCCGTCGACCTCGTCGGGCTTCGAGGCACGCAGGCCGACCGCGCCGAACGCATCGGCCAGCTTCACGAAGTCCGGCAGGGAGTCCATGTAGCTTTCCGAGTAGCGCCCGCCGAAGAAGAACTCCTGCCACTGACGCACCATCCCCATGTATCGGTTGTTGAGGATGAACACCTTCACCGGCAGGCGGTACTGGGCCAGCGTCGACATCTCCTGAATGTTCATCAAGATCGAGGCTTCGCCCGCCACGTCGATGCACAGCGCCTTGGGGTGCGCAACCTGGGCGCCCATGGCGGCTGGCAGACCGTAGCCCATGGTGCCGAGCCCGCCCGAGGTCAGCCAGCGGTTCGGTTTGTCGAAGCGCAGGAACTGCGCCGCCCACATCTGGTGCTGGCCCACCTCGGTCGAGACGAACACGTCGTCGCGCCCCTTGAGCCGCTCGAACAGGCGCTGCAACGCGAACTGCGGCTTGATCAACTCGCGCGACGGCACGTAGGACAGGCACTCGCGCTTGCGCCAGCCGTCGATGGTCGACCACCAGGACGCCAGCGCGGCCGGGTCCGCCCGGTGCTGGCGCGCCTTCCAGATCTTGATCATGTCCTCGATGACGTAGGCGGCGTCGCCGATGATCGGGATGTCGACGTGCACGTTCTTGTTGATCGAGGACGGGTCGATGTCGATGTGGATTTTCTTCGACCCCGGCGAGAAGGCGTCGAGCCGCCCGGTCACCCGGTCGTCGAAACGCGCGCCCACGCACACCATGACGTCGCAGCCGTGCATCGCCATGTTGGCTTCGAACGTGCCGTGCATGCCGAGCATGCCCAGGAACTGCTTGTCCGACGCCGGGTACGCGCCCAGACCCATCAGCGTCAGCGTCACCGGGAAGCCGGTCAGGCGGGCGAACGAGGTCAACAGCTGCGACGCCGCCGGGCCCGAGTTGACGACGCCGCCGCCCACGTAGAACAGCGGCCGCTTGGCCGCGGCCATTAGGTCCACGGCCTGCTCGATGCGCGACGTCTCGCCCTTGACCTGCGGGTGGTAGCTCTTGTGGCGCACCGCCACCGGCGCCTGGTACGTGCCCTCGGCGACCACCACGTTCTTCGGCAAATCGACCACCACCGGCCCCGGGCGGCCGCTGCGCGCCACGTGGAACGCCTCGTGGATGGTGCGCGCCACGTCGTCGGTCGTCTTCACCAGGTAGTTGTGCTTGGTGCACGGGCGCGTGATGCCGACCGTGTCGGCCTCCTGGAACGCGTCGTTGCCGATCAGGTGCGTCGGCACCTGGCCGGTAAGGCACACGATCGGAGTGCTGTCCATCAGCGCGTCCACCAGGCCGGTGACGCAGTTCGTGGCGCCCGGCCCCGAGGTCACCAGCACGACGCCCACCTTGCCGGTCGAACGCGCGTAGCCCTCGGCAGCGTGGATCGCGCCCTGTTCGTGGCGCACCAGGATGTGGCGCAGTTCCTTCTGCTGGAACAGCGCGTCGTAGATCGGCAGGACGGCGCCGCCCGGATAGCCGAAGACGACGTCAACGCCCTGGTCCACCAGAGCCTTGATCACCATCTCCGCACCCGTCAGCCGCTGCGCCGTCACGGTCGCCTCCTGTCGCTAGGGTCGTCGCGGGCACCCCGATGGCACCCGCCCACGACGAAATGCCGCGCCCAGCGGATCCGCCGCTCCATGTCAACGGATCCTCCGCAGTCGCGGCAAGTTGTTGAAATTATTTGGAATGCCTGTGCTGGTCAACAGCAAAGGCGTTAACCAGCCGATCGGCCGCCGCCAGCGCGATGCTCGGCCGCGCATCGCTAACGCTATGGGCGGCGGGTAGGCGGTGGCGGAACCAGGTCACTTGACGCTTGGCGTAATTGCGGGTGGCTTGGCGCGCGCGCCGGCTGGCCTCGGCCAGGGAGCAGCGTCCCACCACGTGATCGATCAGCTCGCGCAGGCCCAAGGTCTTCCACGCCGGGCAGCCCGGCGGCAAGGCCAAGCCACCCACCGCGGCGGCTTCGTCCAGCGCGCCGCGCGCCAGCATGGCGCTCCACCGTCGGTCGCACCGGGCGTACAGCACGGGCCGCGGCGGGTCGAGCGCGAGTGCGAGCACCGGCCCCCGGTGGGCGCCCGCCCGTGGCAACCCCTGCCACCAGCCGAGCGGCCGGCCGGTGGCCTCGAGCACCTCGAACGCGCGGGCGACGCGCTGGCGGTCCGTGGCGCGCAGCCGCGCAGCACCCGTTGGATCGCGCCGGGCGACCTCGGCGTGCAGCACCGCGACGCCCTGGCGCTCGAGCCGGACCCGTACGCCCTCGCGCACCGAGGCCGGAATGTCCGGAACCGGCGCCAGTCCATCCAGGAACGCCTCGATGTAAAGGCCGGTGCCACCGACCAGGAAGGGCAGCCGCCCGGCCGCCCAAGCCTCGCGCGCCGCCGCGCGCGCGGCCTCGGCCCACCACGCCGCGGTCGCCGTCTCGACACAGCCCAGCACCCCAAACAGGGCGTGCGGCGCGGCCGCTATGGCCGCCCGGTCGGGCCGCGCGGTCAGGATCGCCAGTTCACGGTAGAGCTGCTGGCTGTCGGCGTTGACGACAACACCATCGAAGCCCCGGGCCAGGTCGAGCGCCAGCGCGGACTTGCCGCTCGCGGTCGGCCCGGCGACGACGACGACCGGGCCGTCGGCGCGATCGGTCAGGGCACGTCCGCGTCCAGCGCGACGAACCGGCGGTCACCGGCGCGATCGACCAGCACGACGATCTTCTTGGCGGCACCCGCCTTGGCTTCGTCGACGATGCGGGCCACGTCGGCCGCGACGGCGATCCGCCGCTGCTGCACGTCCATGATAAGGTCGCCCTCGGCGATGGCGGCGGCGGCGGCGGCGCTGTTGGGATCGACCGCCGTGACCACGGCGCCAGTCGCCCCGGGGTCCAGGCCGTACTGGGCCTTGGCCTCCTCGGTCAAGTCACCGAGCGTCATGCCCAGCGCCTCGACCGCCTGGGGCGCCGACGGCGCGACCTCGGGACCGGCTTCCAGCGCGGCTAGTTCGTCGTCCGCGGGCATTTCGCCGAGGGTGACGTCGAAGGTCAGCCGTTCGCCCTGGCGCACGATCTCGACCTTGACCGCCTTGCCCACGTCGGTTTCCGCCACGACGCGCGGCAGCATGCGCATGGTCGGGATCGGCTTGCCGTCGAACGAGACGATCACGTCGCCGGCGACAATACCCGCCTGCTCGGCCGGGCCGCCGGCGGTGACGCTGGCCACCAACGCTCCCGTCGGCTCGCTGAGCCCGAAGCCCTCGGCGATGTCCTCGTCGACCGACTGGATGCGCACACCGAGCCAGCCGCGCTGCACGCGGCCGGATTGGCGAAGCTGGCCGATGACGTGCTCGGCCAGCCGCGCCGGCGTGGCGAAGCCGATGCCGACCGAGCCGCCGGAGGGCGAAAAGATCGCCGTGTTGATGCCAATGACCTTGCCGTCCAGGTTGAACAGCGGGCCGCCGGAGTTGCCGCGGTTGATCGGCGCGTCGGTCTGCAGGAAGTCGTCGTAGGGACCGGCTTCGAGATCGCGGCTCCGGGCCGAGATGATGCCGGCGGTCACGGTTTTGCCGAAGCCGAACGGGTTGCCGATCGCCAGCACCCAGTCGCCCACGCGCACCGTGTCGGAGTCGCCGAACGACACGAAGGGCAGCGACTTCTCGGATTCGACCTTGAGCAGCGCCAGGTCGGTCTTGGGGTCGCGCCCGACCACCTCGGCCTTCAGTTCGGTGTCGTCGTTCAGCACGACCTTGATCTCGTCTGCCTCGGCGATCACGTGGTTGTTGGTCACCACGTAGCCGGCGGCGTCGATGATGAAGCCGGAGCCCAGCGAGGTCGCGCGCCGCGTCGGCTCCTCGCCGTTGCGCTGGCGCTGCTGGTTGAAGAACTCCTCGAAGAACTCCTTGAATGGCGAGCCCTCGGGGAACTGTGGCATCTCCGGCATGTCCGACTGCTGCATGAGCTGGGACGTCGTGATGTTGACCACCGCCGGCATCAGCTGCTCGGCCAGGTCGGCGAAGCTTTCCGGCGTGCCGCGCGCGAGGCCTGGCCCGGCGGCGAGCAGCACGATCAGGCCGGCGATCAGTCCCGACAGGCGGCGCATGGGGTTCTCCTCGCGGGTTCGGCGACGGGGGCGGTGTCTGGGAATCTAGAATGTAGAGACGTACGGCGACAGATCAATCGCACGAAACTGTGGCCGAAACGGGGCCGGAGCCGCCTGATGCCGGCACCCTGTCAGCCGCCGCGCGCCAACCACACGATGACGATCCCCGCGATCACCGCCAGGATGCTGGCCTAGCGCAGCACCTGGGGCTCAAGCCCGCGGCCAGGCGCATGTAGGCCTGGGCACGATCGGGGATCAGGGCGTGGATGGCGCCCTCGATCACCAGGACCAGCCCCAGGGCGACGACCAAGTCGCGCACGGCCTGTGCCCTAGCGCTCGGGCGCGCCGAAGGTCGAGCCGAAGTAGCGGAAGAAATCGCTGTCGGGCGACAGCACCATCGTCGTGTCGCTGCTGGATAGGGCCTCGCGGTACGCCTGCATCGAGCGGTAGAACGTGAAGAAGTCCACGTCCTTGCCGAACGCCTCGGCGAAGATGCGCACGGCCTCGGCGTCGCCCTCGCCGCGTTTGATCTCGGCGTCGCGCCGCGCTTCGGACAGGATGACCGCCCGCTCGCGATCGGCGTCGGCACGGATCTTGAGCGACTGCTCCTCGCCCTCGGCACGGGTCTCGCGCGCCTCGCGCTCGCGTTCCGTCTGCATGCGATGGTAGATCGCCTCGCTGTTCTCGGCCGGCAGGTCGGCGCGGCGGATGCGCACGTCGATGACGTTGACGCCGAACTGCTGCGCCTCGGCGTTGACCAGGTCGCGGATACGGGTCATCAGGGCGGCGCGTTCGCCCGACACGACGGCGATGAGTGAGACCGAGCCGACCACCCGCCGCATCGCGGCGTTGAGCAGGTTGCCGAGCCGTGTGGTCGCCACCGCCTCGGTCCCGACGCTCTGGTAGAACTTCAGCGGATCGACGATGCGGTAGCGCGCGAAGGCATCGACCACCAGCCGCTTCTGATCGGCGGCGATCACTTCCTCGACCGGATTGTTGAAGTCGAGGATGCGCCGGTCGTAGGTCACCACATCCTGGACGAAGGGCAGTTTGAAGTTGAGACCCGGGTCGCGGATCACGCGCTTCGGATCGCCGAACTGCAGCACGATCGCCTGTTCGTTCTGATGCACCGTGAACAGCGTGCTGGAGCCGACGATCAGCACCAGCGCGACGACGACGGCGAGACCGATCAGCCCGATGCGCATCACTGGGTCCCCTCGGGCTCGACCTTGCGCAGCTCGGGCAGCGGCAGATAGGGCAGCACGCCCTGGGTTCCGCCGCCCTGCGAGTCGATGATGACCTTGTTCATGCCGGCCAGGATGTCTTGCATGGTCTCGAGGTAGAGCCGCCGCGTGGTCACGTCCTTGGCCTGGATGTACTCGTTGTAGACCGCCGTGAAGCGGTTGGCCTCGCCGAGGGCGCGGTTGATCGTCTCCTGCTTGTAGGCCTCGGCCTCCTGCAGCAGCTTGGCGGCCTCGCCCTGGGCCACCGGCAGGATCGAGTTCTGGTACGCCTGAGCCTGGTTGATGATGCGTTCCTTGTCCGCCTTGGCGGCCTGGACGTCGCGGTAGGCGTCGATCACGGCGGCGGGCGTGTCGACGCCCTGCAGTTCGACCTGAGTGATTTCGATGCCGGTGTCGTACTCGTCGAGCACGCGCTGCATCAGCTCCTGCGTGCCGACCTCGATCTCGCTGCGCCCCTCGGCCAGGGCGTTGGCGATGGTCTGCTTGCCGACGACCTCGCGCATGGCGCTCTCGGCCACGTCCTTCACGGTCGCCGCCGGTTCGCGGATGTTGAACAGGAACCGCCCGGCGTCCTTGATGACCCAGAACACCACGAAGTTGATGTCGATGATGTTCTCGTCACCGGTCAGCATCAGGCTTTCGGTCTGCACCTGACGGGTGGAGCTGGTGGCCGCCGCCTCGCTGCGGAAACCGACATCGACCCGGTTCACGCGGGTGACCTTGGGTGTGTAGACCTCGCCGATCGGCGTCGGCAGGTTGTAGTTCAGGCCCGGCTGTGTGGTCTGCACCCACTTACCGAACACCAATTCGACGCCCTGCTCATCGGGCAGCACGCGATAGAACCCGGTCGCGGCCCAGATGGCGACGACCAGCGCACCCACGATGATCAGGCCGCGCGCGCCGCCCACTCCGCCCGGCAGCACCGACTTCAGCCGGTCCTGGCCACGCCGCAGCAGATCTTCCAAATCCGGAGGTTGCGGCCCACCGGGTCCGCGGCCCCACGGCCCTTGCGGTCCCCCGCCCCAGGGCCCGCCGCTTCCACTGCCGCCGCCGCCCCCTTGCGATGACCACGGCATGAAGGTGTCCTTTACTCGCTCGTTGGGGGAGACGCTTGGTCACTGAATTGCTTCGCTATATATGTCAATGGGTAGGTCGGTACAAGGATCAAGAGTTCCTATCGGGATTCGCCGCGAGGAGATTGGTCATGGCGCGCGTCACCGAACGAGAGGTCATGGACGCGCTGGGCGCTGTCGCCGACCCCGACCGTGGGCGCAGCGTGGTCGCGCTCGGCATGATCTCGGGCGTCGTGGTGCGCGACGGCAACGTCGGCTTCGCGCTCGAGGTCGATCCCAAGGACGCGGCGCGCAAGGAGGGCCTGCGCAGGGCGTGCGAGCAGGCGGTCGCGGCGCTGCCGGGCGTGTTGTCGGTCACCGCCGTGTTGACCGCCCATCGAGGAACCCAGGCGGCCGCGCCGACGGCCCCGGCTAAGCCGGGCCTGCCGGGCATAGCCTCCATCGTCGCCGTCGCCTCGGGCAAGGGCGGGGTCGGCAAGTCGACCACGGCGGTCAACCTGGCGCTCGGCCTGGCGGCGCTCGGGCGTCGGGTCGGGCTCCTGGACGCGGACGTCTACGGGCCGTCGATCCCGCGCATGATGGGCCTGGCGGGCCGCCCGGCCATGCACGACGAGCGCAGCCTGGCGCCCAAGGAGAACTACGGCGTCAAGGTCATGTCTATGGGCTTCCTGGTGGGCGAGGATACGCCCATGGTCTGGCGCGGGCCCATGGTGGTCCAGGCGCTGGAGCAGCTGTTCAACCAGGTCGCATGGGGCGAGCTGGACGTGCTGGTGTGCGACCTGCCGCCCGGCACCGGCGACACCCAGCTCACCATGTCCCAGCGCGTGCCCCTGACCGGCGCGGTGATCGTCTCGACGCCCCAGGACATCGCGCTGATCGACGCGCGCAAGGGCCTCAACATGTTCCGCAAGGTCGACGTGCCGGTGTTCGGCATCGTCGAGAACATGAGCTATTTCCTGTGCCCGAGCTGCGGCACCCGGTCCGACATCTTCGGCCACGGCGGGGCACGCGCGACCGCCGCCGAGCTCGGCGTCGACTTCCTGGGCGAGGTGCCGCTGCACATGGCGATCCGCGAGACCTCGGACGGCGGCCGGCCGATCGTGGCGACCGACCCGGCGAGCCCGCACGCCGCCGCCTACCGCGACATCGCGGGCCAGGTGGCGGCCAAGATCGACGCGGCGTTGGGCGCCGGGGCTCGCCAGGCACCGTCCATCGTCGTGCAGTAGCGGGCGCCTCAGGCGCGGGTCGCCACGTTCTTCGGGCGGCCGGTGTAGAACGCCTCCAGGTTCTCGATCGCGCCGTCGAGGATGGCCAGGCTGCCCTCGGGCGTGTTGAAGCCGCTGTGCGGCGTCAGCACCACGTTGTCGAGCCGGGTCAGGGGATGGCCTGCCGGCAATGGTTCGATCGCGAACACGTCGAGGCCCGCGGCGGCGATGTGGCCCGTGCGCAGCAGCTCGATCAGCGTTGCCTCGTCCAGGATCTGGGCGCGCGCCGTGTTGACCACGACGACGCCGGGCTTCATGCGACGGAGGTGTTGGTCCGTGATCAGGCCCGTGGTCTCGCGCGTCAGAAGCAGGTGGAACGAGACCACGTCGGCGCGCGCCAGCACGTCGTCCAGCGCCAGGAAAGCGACATCCGGATGCGCCGCGGGTTCGGGCCGGCGGGTCCACGCGATCACGTCCATGCCGAACGCACGAGCCAGCGGCACGGTCGCCTGGGCGATGCGGCCGAATCCGACCAGGCCGAGCGTCTTGCCGCGCAGGTCGAAGCCTTGCAGCCCCTGGTTCCAGCCGCAGGCGCGTGTCTCCCGGTCGAGCCGCGCGATGTGGCGGGTGGCGGCCAGCATCAGGGCCATGGTGTGCTCGGCCACCGTCTCCGCGGTCGAGAGGGTATGGGTGACCGTGATGCCGAGCCGCGCGGCTTCGTCCAGGTCGATGAAGTTGGCGGCGCCGAGCCCGGTGAACGAGATGATTTTCAGCCTCGGCGCGGCGCGCATGTGAGCAGCGTCGAGGCCCCAGGCGGAGATGATCCCGTCGGCCTCGGCGAGGCGCGCGCCGAAGTCCGCGTCCGACCGCGTGCCCACGTGCAACGCGAAATCCCCTAGCGCCTCGAGCCGGGCCAGGCGCGCGCCTGTCAGTTGCCGGGGTGCGTCCGCGCCCGCGTCGGGATAGACGATGCGTCGCCGCGCCATGGCGGTGCGTGCCCCCTTGGTGTTCGACCCCGAGCCGCTGACCGGTCAGGTCGGTAGCAGCCCGCGCCAGACGTCCCAGCGCAATGCGTAGGGATCGTGCAGGACCCGGCAGGCCAAATCCAGGCGCATGACGGACCGCGAGGGCGCGTGGTACGCCGGCCAAGCCGGCAGGATCGTGTCGGTTGCACGCTTCGGATGGCGCGCCAAACTTCAAGGGCTCGGCCAGAAGGTCGGCCGTGGCCATGGCGTCCTGGATCGCCAGGTTGATGCCGACGCCGTCTATCGGCGACATGGCGTGGGCGGCGTCGCCGATGCACAGGAACCCGGGCCGATGCCACACCGGCAGCCGGTCGACGCGCACGGTGAGCAGGCGCGTGTCCTCGAACGATTGGACGTTGGCCACCCGGTCGGCCAGGTGCGGCGCGGCGCCGGCGAGCCGGGCGCGGAAGGCCGCGATGCCGTCGGCACGCAGCCGCTCGTAGCCGCCCTTGGGAATGACGAAAGCGCACTGCCAGAAGTCGCCGCGATCGAGCGTGATCAGGATGGCGCCGGCCTCGAACCGCCCCATGACCCCGGCCGGATCGTCGGCACGCTTGGGCAGGCGGAACCACACCACATCGATGGGTGCGCCCAGATCCTCGACCGCCAGCCCGGCGGCCGCGCGCAGGCGCGAGCCGCGCCCGTCGGCCGCCACCACCAGGTCGGCGTCGAGTGTCGTCTCGGCCCCATCGATGCGCACGCGCACACCAGCGACGACACCGTCGTGGATCACCAGGTCCGTCGCCTCGGCCAACATCACCAGGCGGAACGAGGCGAAGCGCGCGGCGGCGCGCACCAGGAAGCTGAGGAAGTTCCACTGCGGCACGAACGCGATGAACGGCGCCTGCACCGGCAGGTGCGAGACATCGGCGATCGCGAGCATCCGGCCGCCGACGATGGCGTGCAGGTGGCGCACCTTCTGGTGAGGCTCGCGGAGGAAGTCGTTGAGCATCCCGAGTTCGTGCAGCAACTCGAGTGTCGAAGGATGGATCGTGTCGCCGCAGAAATCGCGCAGGAAGTCCGCGTGCTTCTCCAGCACCACAACGTCGACGCCGGCGCGCGCGAGCAGCAGCCCGAGCATCAGGCCCGCCGGCCCGCCGCCGCACACACAACAGCGGTTGGCACGCGGAAGGCCGTTGCTCAACGGCCCAGCACCGCCATCAACTCGCGCCATTCCCCGGCCGACATGCCGCTGTCCTTCTGGTCCACGGTCTCGCCGGCCAGCAGACGCCGCACGACCGCGAGCGCCTTGGCCGACAGCCGAGCACCGCCCAACCCGTACTCCATGAACGCGCCGTGGGCCAACGGCACCCAGCGCTCGACCAGGCCCAGGATGACCTCGGCGTAGGCGCGGATCTCGTACTGCGCATGGGGGTCGGCGCGCAGGCTCAGGAAATGCAGCAAGTTGTGCAGGTCAATCTTCCAGTACCACTGGGTGTAGACGTTGAGCGTCAGGTTCATGCGCGCGAGCTCGCGCGCGAGGCCGTTGCGCGCCGGATCGATCGTCTCGCCGGTGGGCGTCTCGTTGAGCAGCTCCATATAGCGGTCGTAGGAGCGGCGCGCGTCCTGGCGCAGCACGTCCAGCACGCGCGCGGCCTCGGCGCCGTCGAGCATACGGCCGCGGCCCTGGCGGTTGCTGGTCGCCTGGGCCGCCAGGTGCTCGGGCGCGGGCACGTAGAACTCGTCGTCCAGGATCGAGTAGCGCGCCGAGATCTCGTTGACGTTGGCCGAACGGTGCCGGATCCATTGGCGCGCGACGAACACAGGCAACTTGACGTGCAGCTTCAATTCGCACATCTCGAACGGTGTCGTGTGCCTGTGCCGCATCAAATAGTTAACCAAGCCGCCGTCGTCGCGCACCGAGCGCGTGCCGGCGCCGTAGGACACCCGCGCCGCCTGGACCACGGCGTCGTCGTCGCCCATGTAGTCGACCACCCGCACGAAGCCGTGGTCGAGCACCGGCAGGGCGTCGAACAGGACCTCTTCCAGCGCCGCGACCGTCGGACGCCGGGTCGTCGCGGTCCGGCCCCTGGACGCCGCGATGTCCGCCTGCTGCTCGGGGGTCAGGGTCATGGCGTGTCCGGCCGGCCTAGGTTTGCGAAGGGTCCGTTCGAACCTATATACTGAGTCGTCGACCGGGCAACCGGGTGACTATGGCGATACACGGCTGTGCGGCATAAGCGGAGCGGACCCGGGGGCGGTACCCGGCGCCTCCACCAGTTCCGGGATCGGCCCGCCGGTCCCGTCACGGGGGCGAACAAGGATCGACGCCCGTGGTAAAGGCATAATCGTCGCCCGGCATGATACCGCCGTTACAGGGTCAACACACAAACGCCAACGATAACGAGGCGTTCGCTGTTGCTGCATAAGCAATAAGCGCGGTCCGGGGGGCACCGGGCAACAGAAGCCCCCCAACGCCCCGCCATGGGGCGGTCGACGGGGTGGGGTGATGGGCAAGGTGGAACTGCGTTACGACCGCCTGATGGACGACGCCGTGCGCGGCGTCATCGCCAAAGTTCTGGGCATCGCCGCGCGGCAGGGCCTGTCCGGCCAGCATCACTTCCTGATCACCTTTCGCACCGGCCATCCTGGCGTCGACATCGCCGACGAGCTGCGGGCACGCTACCCGCAGGACATGACCATCATCCTGCAGAACCAGTTCTGGAACCTGAAGGTCGCGGACGCGCGCTTCTCGGTCACCCTGTCGTTCAACAAGGTCCCGCAGCACCTGGTGATCCCCTACGGCGCGATCGTCGGCTTCGCCGATCCCAGCGTGAAGTGGGGCATCAAACTGGAACCGCGCGAAGCCGGCGCCAAGGACGCCCCCGCCCCGGCCGGGAGCGAACCCGCGGCGCCCTTGCCGGCGCCCGAGACCCGCGTGCCCACGGTGGCGCGCGACGCCGAACCCGACGGTTCGGACGCACCGTCCAAGGTCGTCACCCTCGACGCGTTCCGGCGCAAGTAGCGTTCTTGACGCGCGCCCGGGCGCGGGCAAGAACGGTTCCTGGGCAATCGCGGGGCGGGACCATGGCGCGGAACGACGCCTTCGACTTCATCGTGATCGGCGCGGGCTCGGCGGGCGCCACCGTCGCCGGACGGCTGGCCGAGGACGGCAAGCACTCGGTGCTGCTGATCGAGGCCGGCCCGAAGGACGACCACATCCACATCCGCATGCCGGCGGCCTTGGGGATGCCGCTGATGAGCACGCGGTTCAACTGGTACTACCACACCGAGCCCGAGCCAAACCTGGGTGGCCGGCGTGTCTACGAAGCGCGCGGCCGCGCGCTCGGCGGGTCGTCGTCGATCAACGGGCTCAACTGGGTGCGCGGCAACCCGTGGGACTACGACAACTGGGCGGCGCTCGGGCTCGCAGGCTGGAGCTACACCGACGTGCTGCCCTATTTCAAGCGTGCCGAGACGTTCGACAAGGGCGCCAGCCAGTACCGTGGCGGCGGCGGCCCCATGCGCGTCGAGACCTGCCCGGCCGACCACGCGCTGTTCCAGATCTTCCTGCAGGCGGGTGTCCAGGCCGGCTACGCCATGGCCGACGACCACAATGCCTTCCGCCAGGAAGGCATCCACGTCACCCAGCGCAACACCCACGGCGGCGTGCGCTGGAACACCGCGCGCGCCTACCTGCACGAGGCCGGGCCGCGGCCCAACCTGACGGTGCGCACCGGCACGCGCGTCACGCGCATCGAGTTCGCCGGCGCGCGGGCCGTGCGCGTGCACGCGGTCAGCCACGGCGCCACCGTCGCCTTCGAGGTTGGGCGCGAGGTCGTCGTCTCGGGCGGCACGATCAATTCGCCGCAGATCCTCATGCTGTCGGGCATCGGCGACGCGGATCACCTGCGTTCGATCGCGATCCCCCTTACCCACCACCTGCCGGGCGTCGGCCGCGGTCTGAAGGATCACATGTCCGGCACGGTGCAGAGCGCGTGCAAGGAGGGCGTCTCGCTAGCCCGCCAGCTCGGCCGGCTGGGCCGCCTCAAGGTCGGACTCGAGTGGATCCTGCTCAAGCAGGGCATCGGCACCACCAACTATTTCGAGGTCGGCGCCTTCATCCGCACCGAGGACTCGATCAAGGTGCCCAACATGCAGATCGAGTTCATCCCGATGCTCGGCAACCTGCACCACGGCGGCGTCGAGATCGGCGACGGCTTCCAGTACTACTTCAACCTGCTGCGCCCGACCAGCGAGGGCCGGGTGTGGATCGACAGCGCCGATCCCATGGCGGCGCCCAAGTTCGTGTTCAACTACCTGACGACCGAACAGGACCGCCGCCACGCCGTCGCGTCGATCAAGGTCCTGCGCGACCTGATCGCCCAACAAGCCTGGGCATCGATCCGCACCACCGAGATCACGCCGGGCGCGGGCGTGCGCACAGACGGGGAGATCCTGGGCGCGCTGGTCGCCGACATCGCCGGGACCAACTACCACCCGTGCCGCAGCTGCCGCATGGGCACCGACGACCTGGCGGTGACCGATGCCGCGGGGCGCGTGCGTGGGTTGGACAACATCCGCGTGGTCGACGCCTCAATCATGCCCGAGATCGTCAGCGGCAACCTGAACGCGCCGACCATCATGATCGCCGAGAAGCTGTCGGACAGCCTGCTGGGCAAGCCGCCGCTGCCGCCCGAGCCAGCGCCCTACTACCGGGCCTGACGGCGCCGACGCCGCTCGTCGGCGATGACCATGGCACCGGCGACGATGATCAGCGCTGCGCCGGCCATCACGGCGCGATCCGGCACGTCGTTCCAGATCAGGTAGCCCAGCACCACCGCCCAGATCAGCGCCGAGTACTGGAACGGCGCCAGCGCGCCGGGGCTCGCGCGCCGGAACCCCTCGATCAAGGCGAACTGGGCAGCGCCGCCCAGGAACCCCAGGCTGCCCAGCAGCAGCCAGTCGGCCGCCGGCCCGGCGCGCCAGACGAACGGCGCCACGACGGCCGAGGCCAGCAGCGCGCCGCTGTTGGTGTAGAGCATCTGGATCAGAGCGCGCTCGGACCGCTCGGAGCGGCCAAGCCGGCGCATCAGCACCTGGGCAAGCGCCCACAGGGCCGAGGCAACCACGACCATCAGCACGGCGCCGTCAAGCCCCACCGAGCCCGGCCGGCTCGCCACCACGACGCCGGCGAAGCCGATGCCGGCGGCGACCCAGGCGACGAGGCCGGCCCGGTCGCCTAGCATCGGCTGGGCCAGGATGATCGCGATGATCGGCGTCGTGAAGTAGAACGTGGTCAGTTCGCCCAGCTGCAGCGTGCGCGACGCGGCGTAGTAGAGCTGCCACGCTGTCACCAGGATCACCGCCAGGATCAGGTAGTCGCGCTTGGCGCGCGACCGCGCCGCCTCGGCGATCAGCGGGCCGCGGCCGATGGCCAGGCTGAGCGCCACGATGGTCGCGCTGCGCACGACCATGACCTGCCAGACACTAAGCCCGGTCACCAGCCACTTGATCGCGGCGTCGTGGAACGAGAACAGGAAGTACGCCAGGACGACGAACCCCATGCCGACCAGGGTCTGGTTGGGGCCGTAGCGTGACACCGCGCGATCGTCCATGGTCGCCCTTGGCTGCGCCGGTACTCTACTCGGTCGCGACGATCAGGGCTCCAGGCCCAGGCGCGCGCGGCGGCGCGCGATCCAGGCCCTGAGCAACCGGTCGGCGACGATCGCGATGAAGGCGACGCAGACGCCGGCCACCAGGCCCTGGCCTGGGTCCGACTTCGACAGTGCGATCAGGGTTTCCTGGCCCAGGTCGCGCGTGCCCACCAGGGCCGTGATGACCAGCATGCTGATGGCCAGCATCAGGGTCTGGTTGAGGCCGAGAACGATGTCGGGCAGCGCCAGCGGCAGCACGACCCGGCAGTCGAGCTGGGCCCGCGTCGCGCCGAACGCGCGCGCCGCCTCGATCGCGGCCGCCGGCACCTGGCGCACCGCGGCGTCGGTGTAGCGGATCGCCGGCGCCACGGCGTAGAGCACCACCGCCACGAGCGCCGAGAAATCGCCGACGCTGAACAGCATGACCGTCGGGATCAGGTACACGAACGAGGGCAGCGTCTGCAGCGTGTCCACCACCGGCTCGGCGATCCGACGCAGGCGCGGATGGCGGGCCGTGATGAAGCCGAGCGGCACGCCCACGAGCGAGGCAAGCAGCGCGGCGACGGCGACCAGGTAGAGCGAGATCATCGCCTTCTCCCACTGGCCGGCCAGCGCGATGAATGCGGTCAGCACCCCGCCCAGAAGCGCGAGGCGCGCCCCGCCCAAGGCCCAGCCGAGCACCGCCACGAACCCGGCCACGCCTAGCCAGGGCAGCGCCAGCAGGCCCTCCTTCAACGGCCGCAGCACGTAGAGGAACAGGCTGTCGCGCACGACGCTGATGGCGTCGTAGCCGTGGATATTGATCCAGTCGACCACGCCGTCCCAGAACCGGCCGCTGGTCACGGTCCAGTCCGCCGGGAAACGCGCCACGGCCGGCACGACGACGCCCAGCGCCGTGCTGGCCAGCGCCAGGCCGACACCGACCAGGACCCAGCGGTGTCGATGGATGAACGGGCGGGCGTGGCCATGATGGTCGGGTCGCAGCGCGCCGAAGCGCTGGCTCAGGCGATCGAGCAGGATCGCCAGCAGGGTGATGGCGATGCCGGCCTCGGCGCCCTTGCCGATATGCAGCGACTTCAGCGCCTGCCAGACGTCGTACCCGAGGCCCGCGGCGCCGATCATCGAAGCGATGATGACCATGTTGAGCGTCAGCATGATCACTTGGTTGACGCCCAGCATCAGGCGCGGGCGCTGCGAGGGCAGCAGCACGCGGCGCAAGACCTGGCCGGGCGAACAGCCGACCATACGGCCGAGATCGACGATCTCGGGATCCGTCTGCTGAAGCGCGTTGGTCGTCACCCGCGCCATGGGCGGCACGGCGTAGATCAGCGTGATCAGCAGCGCCGCCGCCGGGCCATAGCCCGACAGCAAGATCGCCGGTACCAAGTAGCCGAACACCGGCACGGTCTGCATGAAGTCGAGCACCGGGTCGACCACGGCGCGGAAGCGCGCCGTACGGAAGGCGAGGACCCCGAGGATCACGCCGGCCAGCACGCCGTAGACGACCGCCACCAGGACCAGCGCCAGCGTCATCATGGCGCTGTCCCACAGGCCGAGCAGCGCGGCGTAGGCGCAGGTCAACGCCGCGAACGCGGCCAGGCGTGAATCGCGCGCCGCCAGACCCAGGCAGGTGAACAGTGCGCCGACGCCGAGCCACGACACCGGCCCGACGCTCACGCCTCCGATCGCGAAGCCCTTGACCAGCAGATCCTGGAGCAGCACCACCGGCGCTTCCACGACCGCGCCCACGGCGCGCGTCAGATCCTTGACCAGGAACGGACCGATGGCCGCCTCGCGCGTCAGCCAGCGCGCACCCTCGCCGATCCAGGCGTCGAACGGCACCACCCAGGCGGCCGGGTAGGCCGTCGCCCAGGGCAGCGCGCCGGGAGCGAGCGCCAGGCCGACGGCCAGAATGGCGGCGACGGCCAGCGCCGCGTGCCCTATGGGAAACGCGCCGGCGCGTGCCATCGCATCAGCCCCGCGCGGCGCGGCGGGCACCGCGCCACGCGGGGATGCGATCGGCTACTGCAGCCAGGGACTCCAGATGGCCTCGTTGGCGGCGATCCACTCGTCGGCGACCACCTCGGTCGCCACGCCGTCCACGTCCGAGCGGTAGACCAGCTCGCCCATGGTCTTGGAATCGAGTTGGAAGGCGCGCCAAACGGCGTACGCCTTCGGCCAGATCGCCTCGCCACCGGCCCACGACGTCTTCCACATCTCGCCCGAAGGCCGGCCGCAGTCGTACGCCAGGTCCGGATTGGGTCCCCATGCCGGATCGTCGTAGCAGGCGTCCTCGTAGGCGGGCCATTCGACGAACTCGCCTTCGTAAAGCGTGGGCAGCCAGAACGGCTGCCAAGTCCAGCCGACAATAGGCTGCTTGCGCTTGATCGCGGCGACGAAATCCGCGGTCAGCGCACCGTCGCTACCCGCGTGGATGACGTCGAAGTCGAGCCCCAGCGCGTCGATGCGCTCCTGGTCGTGGCCACCCCACTCGATGGGTCCGGACAGGAAGCGCGCCCTGGGCGAGGTTTCGGCCACCGACAGCGCCTCGACGCAGCCCGGCTCCTTGAGCGCGTTCCAGTCGGGCAGGCCGGGGCAGACGTCCTTGACGTAGAGCGGGTACCACCAGTCCTCCTGGACCGGGATGCCCATCTTGCCCATGTTGAGCACGTTGCCGGTGTCGAACGCCGCCTTCAGCGCGGCCTTGGCGGTGGTGTCCCAGCCCGGCGAGCCGATGTGCAGATCGCCGGTCTCGAGCCCGGCGAACTGGCCAAGGTAGTCGGCCGGCGTCCATTCGACGGTGTAGCCCAGCTTCTGCAGCAGTTTGCCGTAGATCAGCATGATGATGTTGTCGCCCGAGTAACCCATCATCACGAGCTTGATCGGCTCGGCGGATTCCGGAACCTGGGCCCGGGCGTCATCCGGCATGGCGCCGGCCGCCAGCGCGACGGCAAGGCCCACGCGCGCCACCAGACGCCGCATCGTCGCGATCATCGTCTTCTCCCCCTCAGTCATGGACGCACGCCGGGACCGCCCGACGCCCTCGGTCCGACTGTAGCGGTCGAACCTGTCGGGTTCAATCATGGTTATAATCGAATCTGATCGATAATGATCGATTCTCAAGCGAGCCAGTGTGATAGGGTGTACGAATGGCGCGAAACCAGCACATCCCCGCCGCGCGCCGCCAGCGCGTGCAGCGACAGATTCTTATCGACGGCGCGGTTTCGGTCGACCAGCTCGCGCGCACGCTCGAGGTGTCGCTGGCGACCGTGCGCCGCGATCTCGCCTGGCTCGACGCTCAGGGGCTGGTGCGGCGTACCCACGGCGGCGCGGTGATCGAGGCACCGCGCGGTGCCGACCAGGACTTCGCCCAGCGCGAGCAGATCGACGCCGCAGAGAAACGCGCCATGGCCGAGGCGGTCGTGGCCAGTCTCGAGCCGGACGCGACGGTGTTCATGAACGACGGTTCGACGCTGCTCGCCGTGGCGCGCGCCATTGTCGCGCGCAACCTGCGCCTGACCGTGGTGACGCCCGCCGTCAACATCGCGACGCTGCTGGCCGAGGGGCGTGCCGCGGCGGTGTTTCTGCTGGGCGGCAGCCTGCGCCACCGATCTCTCGGCACCTCGGGACCGTTCGCCGAAACCATGGTGCGTTCGTTCAACGCCGACCTGGCGCTGCTTTCGGCCGAGGGCCTGTCGGCCGAAGCCGGCCTGACCTACTCCTACGAGGCGGATGCATCGCTCGCGCGGCTGATGGCGGAGCGCACGCGCCGCACGATCGCGCTGATGACCGCGCGCAAGCTCGGCACGCGCGACCGCATCGCGGGGCTTGAGGCCGCGCGGATTGACGATGTGATCACCGGGTGCCACGACGAAGCGTGCCTGGCGTCGCTGCGCCGACTCGGCGTCGCGATCAAAGTCGTCGGAGGCTCGGTGGACGTCGCGCCGTCCCCCGCCGCCTGACACCGCGCAGGTGCGTCAACGGATCACGAAGGCCGCGTTCTCGGAATCGAAGCCGATCACCAGCACCTGGGCGGGCGCGATGGTCACGGTCAACGCCTTCTCGTGGTCGAAGCCATCGGCGCGCGCCGTGTCGCGCAGGCGCAGCACCAGATCGTGCGCGCCCGCCGACACCACGGCCTGGCCGAACACGCGCGACGGACCGTCCTCCACCCAACCCGAGGGCGCCTCGGTCGCGGCGTAGAGCGGGCGGCCGTCCATCGCCACCTCGATCGTCACCGGCACGCGGCCGCGCGGGCAATCCTGGCCGGTGCGCTTGTGCGCGGGCAGCGCCGCGAGTTCCTCCTCGCTCAGCGCGCGGCACGGCGCGATGCGCGCGCCCTGGTGGTCGAACGACACCTTGATCACCGCCTCGCCTTCGTCCCGGTGCCGGTAGACCGGCCAATCGGCGAACACGCCGGCGATCGCCATGGCGGCCCCGACGATCAGCGCGAGCCCGGCGATGTGGCGTGCCCTAGGCACGGGCCGTGCTCCGCGCCCGGAGCGCTTCGATCACCGCGCCGACGCGCGCACCTTCGTGCGGCGCGGCCCACACCTCGATGATCCATTCACGCGGCACCCGCTCGCGCAGTTAGGGATCGCGCTCGCCCGCGATGCGCTGGCGCGTCCAGGTCACGCCGAAGCGCTGGTGGCAGCCGCTCTCGCAGGATCCGGTGACGACCACGCCGTCGATTTCGTCGCCAACACCGACGTCTTCCGCTTCGCCGCCGCGGCGTTCGACCCGCTGGGCGACATCGGGCTGGGCGCCGTGACGGTCGGCATGTCCTATTCGATCATCGCGGCGGCCTACGACGGCACCAACCCGGGTACCAACACCAACCACGGCAACGACCTGCCGACCTTCGTGTTCTCGACCGCGGATTCGACGCTCTACTAAGACGGCAACGGCAGCGGCGCCGACTACACGGTGATCTCGACCCTGGCCAACGCCGCGACGCCCGGGGCCAACGATATCACCCTGGTGACCTGAACCGGCCCCTTGGCCGGGGCGGGTTCGCCCGTGCTAAGGATCGTTCCGGTCCACCGCGAAGCGATGCCCGTGCCCCTGCTCGACCGCCTGCCCTTCCGCGCGCGCCTGCCGGCGACGACGCTGCTCTGGTGCGGCCTGATCGCGGCCGCCACCGGTGCGTGCATCATGGTGTTCGGCCGCCCCGGCGCGGTGCCGCCGGCCTCGTCGCTGGTCGAGGTCACGGGCACCATCGAGCGCGTCTCGGTGCACGACCTGAGTGGGGCGCCGACCAACGGCGATCACTTCCCCGGCCTGACCGAGGTGCACATTCGGCTCGAGGGACGGCCCGAGGTCTTCGTCTACCCGTCGGGTTACCCGATCTATTTCGTGGTGCGCGACCACGCGCGTGGCCCCACGACGCTGCTGGTCAATCAGGCGGATTTCGACGACGAGCGCACGATCTGGGGCCTTCGCGCGCGTGGCCTGAACGATGCGCCGATTGTCGTCCCCTACGACGACGTGGCCGCGACGCTCGCGCGCATCGACCGCTCGGCCGCGCACCTGGGCGGCCGCTTCGCGCTGGTCGGTCTGGTGCTCCTGGTGGCCGCGCGGATCCTGGCCGCGATCAACGCCCGCCTGCCGACCCCGACCGAAGAAACGCGCGAGCGATGGGTCGAGCGGCGCGAGCAAGTCACGGGGCGGCTGCTGAGCGTCGCGGCCGCGATGGAGGCGGCGTTCAGCCGCGGCGTGCGCGCCGTCACGCTGGTGCTGGGGCCGACCATCGGCCCGGCCGTGTGGGGCTTGTTCTGGTGCCTGGTCTACGCGGGCGGCGCGCTGGGCCTGGGCATCGCCATCTACGGCGGCTAGGGAGGAGAACCCTGGACCTTGAACTGCGCGGCCTGCGCGCCTGCATCACCGGATCGACCCGCGGCATCGGCCGCGCCATCGCCGAGCGGCTGGCCGCCGAGGGCTGCGCCGTGGGCATCTGCGGGCGCAAGCCCGCCGAGGTCGACGCGGCGGTCGACGCCCTCGGCAAGGGCGGGACGAAAGCGTGGGGCCGCGCGATCGACGTGGCGGACGCCACGGCGCTCAAGGCCTGGGTCGAGGACGCCGCCGCCGCGCTCGGCGGGCTCGATATCCTGGTGGCGAACGCCAGCGCGCTCGCCTCGGGCGGCACGCCGGCAGCCTACCGTACGGCGTTCGAGACCGATCTGCTGCACACGCTCAACGCCGTCGAGGCGGCCCGGCCGCACCTGGATCGCTCGAAGGCCGCCGCCATTGTCGCCATCGCCTCGATTTCGGGCGTCGAGGACTACGGCTGGGAGGAATCGGCCTACGGCACCATGAAGGCCGCGCTGCTCTACGCCATGAAGTCGCTGGCCAACCACCTGGCGCCCAAGGGCATCCGCGTCAACGTGGTCAGTCCCGGCACGATCTACTTCAAGGGCGGCGTGTGGGAGCGCACCGAGAAGGGCGACCCGGCCGACTTCAAGGCGGCGCTCGAAGGCAACCCCATGGGCCGCATGGGCCGGCCCGAGGAGATCGCCGACGCGGTCGCCTTCCTGGTCAGCCGCCGCGCGTCCTTCGTCGCCGGCGCCAACATGGTCGTCGATGGTGCCTTCACGAGACGCGTGCAGTTCTGAGGGCATGCGGCCCGATCGTGTGACGTTCGCGAACGCACGCGGGCTCACCCTCGTCGGCCATCTGTGGCGAGGCGGCGGCACGCGCGCGGGTGGCGTCGTGATGGCCCACGGGTTCTGCGCGAACAAGTCCTCGCGTGGCCGGTTCGATCGGCTGGGACCGGCGCTCGCCGAGGCGGGCATCGCCGCGCTCGCCTTCGACTTCGCCGGTTGCGGGGAGAGCGACGACGACACCCTCGTCATCGCCAAGCAAGCGGAGGACGTAGCCGCGGCGGTCGCCTTTATGGCTGCGCGTGGTATGACACCCATCGCGCTCCATGGCCATAGCCACGGCGCGCGCGCATGCCTGCAGGCGGCGCTACCGGGTATTGTCACCATGGTGCTGACGGGCGCCTGCACCGGTCCGGTCCGCTACGACTGGACGCGCTTCTTCTCGACCGAGGAGCTCGCCGACTTCGCGAGCGAAGGGCGAGACGAGCATGATCGTCGACGACGGCTGGCGCCCCGTGGTCTGGGTCGAGCGCCGGCTGATTGGGGACTTCGAAGAGGTCGATCAGGCGGAATTGCTGGGCCTCGTGTGCTGTCCGGTGCTGTTGATCCACGGCAGCAGCACGATGGACGAGGAGGAGCACATGCTGCTGGTTCTGTCACGCCGGGGCCTGCCCTTGCTACCCAAGGGATCGCGTCTTGAGGTCATCGAAGGCGTTGGCCACGGACTCGACGAACGCTATGACGACGTCATCCGATTCGCGGTTGACTGGTATCGAACGCGCTTGCGCCCTGACGCGAACAGCCTCATCTGAGCGCGCACCCTATGGCATGAACGACGCCGACATGGTGGTCGACGGTGCCTTCACGAAACGGGTGCGGACGGATGTCCCTCAGAAGAGTCGGGATACTTGAAAGACCCATGGTGCGAATCGATCCCGAGAACAAGGGAATCGACGGTATTTCAATGAGCTAGACTTGCTTGGACCCTGACGGCCCGGTTTTTTTCGGTTCATGGCCCGTATGGACCGGGGGCGTGGTCGATGGCTCACACCTCGTGCATCGCAAGGTCGTCCCGGCCGATGTTGTAGGGCGACACGGAAATCCTGAAGGTGGCTGGAGGGCTCGCGGCCGCAGCGAGGCGGGCCTTGATTCCGGCGACGGCGCGCGCGGATCTGCTGGGTCCGACCACCTAATCTCTTTTTCGATCGCAATGGCGGTGGCTTCACGGGAAGCTGCGGCACCAGCGATAGCCCATTCGCGTCGATCCTGGCGGACGGTGGCTTCACGTTCTTCCACCTGGAGACGTTCCAGGATCATCTGCTCAACACGCCCGGTGTCAGCGCCAGCATAGGCATCGTCACGAGCACCAGTTTCTCGGGAAGCATCATCGATTCCGTCGATGCCGATGACGGCGCCATCAACATTAGCGGCGTCAACGGCGCGGCGGTCGGCGACTCGTTCTTCGGCAGTGGCGCCACGGGCTACTCGTTCACGTTCGACGCCGGCGCGCTCGGTGATCTACCGACCCACGTCGGCATCGTGTGGACCGAAGGTACCAACAACATCTTCTTCGAGGCCTTCGACGCCGACGGCAACTCGGTGGGCTCGACGAGCAGCAACCACGCCGACGGCTTTTTCTTCGGCACGACCGGGGATGACCGCTTCTACGGCGCGACCAACGCCGGAGGTATTTCCCGCATCTTCATCCGCAGCGGCAGCGGCGGCATCGAGGTCGACCACCTGTAGTACGGTCGGCTGGGCGAGATCGTCAGCCCGCCGGGCCTGCCCGAGCCCGCGTCGCTCGCCCTCTTCGGCGTGGCGCTGGCCGGACTCGGCGCGATGCGGCGCGCCAGGCGTTCCTGATACCTGCGTTCTTAGTTCCCGCGTTTCTGTAGCTCAGTCCCATCTCCTTCCAACCGCCGCCGGACGTGTCCGGCGGCGGTTTTCCTTTTCGTGCCGACCGCCGGATCGCGACACCGCATGCCGCATTCGCCCTTGCGTGGGTTCCCGCCGTGCGGCATGAACGGGGCCGTGATACGCGAACCCAAGGCTTGCGCCATGGCATGGAAGGGCAGGTCTGAGACCCGCCCCTGCGGGCGTGCCGCGACGTGGGGGGCCGGGCGGTGAAATACTCGCTCCTCGGCCTGATCAAGGGTGCGGGCAACCACCACAAGGACTGGCCCGCCGCCTGGCGCCAGCCCGAGCCGAAACCCGCCTACGACGTGGTCATCATCGGCGGCGGCGGCCACGGACTGGCCACCGCCTATTTCCTGGCCAAGGAACACGGCGTGACCAACGTCGCCGTCGTCGAGAAGGGCTGGATCGGCGGCGGCAACACCGGGCGCAACACGACGATCGTGCGCTCCAACTACCTGTGGGACGAGAGCGCGCATCTGTATGAGAAGTCGCTCAAGCTGTGGGAAGGGCTGAGCCAGGAACTGAACTTCAACACCATGTTCAGCCAGCGCGGCGTGATGAACCTGGCGCACAACCTGCACGATCTGCGCGAGCTGAACCGCCGGGTCTCGGCGATCCGCCTGAACGGCATCGATTCCGAATTCCTGACGACCGAGCAGGTCAAGGCGTTCTGCCCGATCATCAACACCGCGCCGACCATCCGCTATCCGGTGCTCGGCGCCTCGCTGCAGCGGCGCGGGGGCACCGCGCGCCACGACGCGGTCGCCTGGGGCTTCGCCCGCGCCGCCGACCGGCTGGGCGTCGACATCCTGCAGAACTGCGAGGTCACCGGCATCCGGCGCGAGGGAATCCGCGTGACCGGAGTGGAGACGACGCGCGGCTTCATCGGCGCGCGCAAGATCGGCTCGGTCGCCGCCGGCCATTCCAGCGTGATCGCCGCCATGGCCGGCCTGCGTCTGCCGATCGAGAGCCACCCCTTGCAGGCCCTGGTCAGCGAACCGGTCAAGCCGGTGCTCGACACGGTGGTCATGTCGGGCGCCGTGCATGTCTATGTCAGCCAGTCCGACAAGGGCGAGCTGGTGATCGGCGCCGGCATCGACGCCTACAACTCCTACGCCCAGCGCGGCACGCTGCAGGTGATCGAGGAGCAGATGGCGGCGCTGATCGAGCTGTTCCCCATGTTCAGCCGCATGCGCCTGATGCGCCAATGGGCCGGCATCGTGGACGTCTGCCCGGACGCCAGCCCGATCATGGCGCGCACGCCGGTCGAGGGCTTCTACATCAACTGCGGCTGGGGCACCGGCGGCTTCAAGGCGACGCCGGGCTCGGGCTGGGTGTTCGCCCACACCATCGCCCAGGACCGGCCGCACGAGCTCAACGCCGCCTTCACCCTGGAACGCTTCTCCTCCGGCGCGCTGATCGACGAGCACGGCGCCGCCGCCGTGGCGCACTGACGCAGCCATGCACCTGATCGCCTGCCCCTGGTGCGGCCCGCGCGACGAGGCCGAGTTCTCCTACGGCGGCGAGGCGCACATCCTGCGCCCTGAACAGCCCGACGCGCTCGACGACGCGGCGTTCGCGAACTACCTGTTCATGCGCGGCAACCCCAAGGGCGTCCACGCCGAACGCTGGGTGCACACGGTCGGCTGCCGGCGCTGGTTCAACGCCCTGCGCTCGACCGTGACCCACGAGATCACGGCGATCTACCCCATGGGCACGCCGCGCCCGGACCGCGCGCCATGACCGCGCAATCCCACCGCAACCCGACCGGTGGGCGCATCGACCGCGCACGCACGCTGGGCTTCACCTTCAACGGCCGGTACTACGAAGGGCACCCGGGCGACACGCTCGCCTCGGCGCTGCTCGCCAACGGCGTGCACCTGGTGGGGCGCAGCTTCAAGTACCACCGCCCGCGCGGCATCGTGGGCAGCGGCGCCGAGGAACCCAATGCGCTGGTCCAGCTCGGCCAGGGCGCGCTGACCGAGCCCAACGTGCGCGCGACCCAGGCCGAGCTCCACGACGGTCTGGCCGCCGCGTCGGTCAACTGCTGGCCAGGCGTGCGTTGGGACATCGGCGCGATCAACGGACTGCTGGGCGGTCTGTTCCCGGCGGGGTTCTATTACAAGACCTTCATGTGGCCGGCCCGCGCCTGGCGCGCCTACGAGTGGTTTATCCGCCGCGCCGCCGGCCTGGGGTTGGCGCCGCGCGAGCCGGACCCCGAGCGCTACGACGGCAAGCACGCCCACTGCGACGTGCTCGTCGCCGGTGGTGGTCCGGCCGGGCTGGCGGCAGCTCTGGCCGCGGGGCGCGCCGGCGGGCGCGTCATCCTGGCCGACGAACAGGCCGAGATCGGCGGCAGCCTGCTGGCCGGCGGCGGGACGATCGACGGCCGGCCGGCGCGCGCCTGGCTCGACGACGCCACGGCCGAATTGGCCGGCATGGCCGAGGTGCGCGTGCTACCGCGCGCCACCGTGTTCGGCTACTACGACCACAACTACCTGGGCATCGCCGAACGCCTGGCGGACCACTTGCCGCCCGCCGAGCGCGCGGGCCGCGCGCGCCAGCGTGTCTGGAAGGTGCGTGCCGGCCGGGTCGTGCTGGCGACCGGCGCGATCGAGCGGCCCTTGGTGTTCGACGGCAACGACCGGCCGGGGGTGATGCTGGCCACGGCCGCGCAGGCCTACGCCAACCGCTGGGCCGTGCGCGTGGGCGACCGGGCGGTGGTGGTGACCAACAACGACAGCGCGTACCAGACGGCTCTGGATCTGTCGGAATCCGGTGTCGCGGTCGCCCTGCTGGCCGACCTGCGCGCCGAGGTTCCCGCCGCGCTGGCCCAACGGCTGTCGCGCGCCGGTATCGAGGTGGCGGCCGGCAGCGCCGTGGTCGACGCCGCCGGCGGCACGCGGGTGACTTCGGCCGAGATTCGCCGGCTGGGCGCGGACGGTACGACGCTGGAGGGCCCGGCGCGCCACGTCCCCTGCGACGTGATCGCCGTCTCGGGCGGCTGGAGCCCGGCGGTCCATCTGTTCTCCCAGTCCGGCGGCCGGCTGCGCTGGGACGAGGCGATCGCCGGCTTCGTGCCCGACATTTCGCGCCAAGCCGAGGTCTCGGTCGGCGCCGCGCGCGGCACGTTCGACCTGGCGGCGGCGCTGGCCGAAGGGGCGC
>Ga0194120_10001385_pt1 | contig 44425 bp, 53 predicted proteins | sample TA2MahCa65mmetaG_FD_148642 | JGI IMG/M metagenome (GOLD analysis project Ga0194120, IMG submission 148642) | Freshwater microbial communities from Lake Tanganyika, Tanzania - TA2015019 Mahale Deep Cast 65m | ecosystem: Environmental > Aquatic > Freshwater > Lake | place: Tanzania: Lake... | reverse complement strand
CAGGACTTTCGCTTGGAGTAATGAGATGATAGCATGTGATCATGATCACCAAGCAGCAATACGTCGAATATCTGATTTGCACAATCGGCAACTACACGAGTTCAAACCTGGCCGAGCATTTGGATGAGGTCAGCCATGATGTCATCACCGATTATCTGAGTAGCGAGCGTCACACCGCACGCGGCTTATGGGAACTGGTGGAAGGGCTGATTCAGGATAGTCCCGAAGCCTTTATGCTGGTGGATGATAGCGTGCAAGACAAGCGCTATTCGCGGTTCATCGAACTAGTGAAATTGCAGTACAGTGGTACAGAACATGGTTTAGTGCGCGGCATCGGTATCGTCAATCTGGTGCACAGCGCTGGGAACGAGAAAGATTTCTACCCAATGGACTACCGGATATATGCACCAGACCAAGACGGAAAGACCAAGAACGAACACTTTTCTGAAATGATCATCAATGCTGTTTTTGCCAAGAAGATCAAGGCGAAACGCATCTTATTTGATAGTTGGTATGCCTCCGCCGAGAATCTGAAACTGGTACACCGTTTGGGTTTGACCTTTTTCACAACACTGAAAAGCAACCGAATGGTCAGTTTGAGCAAAGAAGGCGACTGGATCCATCTGAATGAGATTGAGTGGACGTCGGAGCGCCTGCAAAATGGCGTGATCGTCAAGTTGAAAGAAGTACCGTTCAAAGTGCAGTTATTCAAGGTAGTTGCCACAGACGGCGACATTGACTGGGTCATCACAAATGGCTCAGATGAGACTTTGACCGCGCAGGCCGCTCAAGAAGCGAACGACGTGCGCTGGCAAATCGAAGAACTGCATCGCGGACTCAAACAGTTGACTGGCACCGAAAAATGCCAATGTCGCAAAGGACGCTCACAACGCAACCATATTGCCTGTTGTTATCATGCCTGGCTGTCTTTGAAAGTCAAGGCAAAGGCTCTGGGCAAAACGCTTTACCAAACCAAAGATGATTTGTTGAGCGATTACCTGCGTGCCGAACTGGCTACACCTCGAATTCAGGCTTTTTTGCCTGCATAAGCGAAAGTCCTGAACCATCATGAAACTTATATAAATATTTATAGGTTGTAAAAAAAGAAAAGTCTGGAATTAATTTGCAGAACTTTCTAAAAGTTTACTAATATTTATTTTGAGAAAAATTGTGTCCAGTAAGGGTTCACGAAGTTCAGCACTTGTAATTCTTACCGGAATTTCCCATATATCAGACTCTTCTATTTCACCTAGCCAAACCCAAAATGGATCAAATTCTTTTTCAGGTCTATGTTGAATTAACTTGTCAATTGTATAAGTAATAACATAAGACCCTTCTCTTTCCTCGATGTATGGACCATTTGTGTTTGAATTGTCATTACTATTAACGGGTGTTATCGAATCAAATCCGGGTAAATAAACACCGAAGCTTGCAAGGCTATTCAAACGATTGATGTGCGATTCTGGCTCAATTGGCTCGTGAAGATGGCTTTCAATTTGCCTTCTTAGTGTTGTCTTTCTGTCGAATTCTTGGTGTTTTTTCGAAGGCTTATATTCTCTTGGCATTGTTAGTTCTACGCTAACATTATTTGCGGGATAAGACCCTTTGTTTTCCACTGCGATATTGACTTCAAATGCTCTATCAATACCACATTCATAAATGTCGACTAAATATTCTCGATATTCTCGAAGGTAATTTTCTAGTTCATGCTTATAGTTAGGATTGGGTTCTGAATTTGCTAATCCTGCTATAGCTCTTGTTAAACCAATCAAAGATGAATCTATGCTTTCGTATCTGGTTAGCTTTTCGTATTTTTCTTTAACCCATTTGTCGAAATCAGGTTTTGCAGATAGGGTTGTAATATTTAATTCTACGCTTCTGTTTAGCAGATTTGAATTCTCTCTAAAGCCTACAACAATATTTGGTTTCTTTTCTTCTAATTCGTGAAATTTTTGATCAAGTTCTCCGTATTCTTTCAATAAGCCTGCAAAAGCTGAATATCCCCCAATTATTAGTGCCACACTAAAAATGATAATGTAAACAATCCGAATGTTTAGTTCTGGGACGAAAATGCCTACTAGGAAGGTAATTAAAAAACCAACACTTCCAGTAACTAAAATCCAGGATTGTTGAAGTAATCGTAAAAAATATTCTTTGAGTGGATTATTTGATTTCATATGATTTGTTCGTGATGAGCCATGGTAATTTTAGCAAGTATATCTTGGTACTTTCACCATTTCTCCTAGAGTATCACCACATTTAGTGACATCCGTCTGACCCTACAACATTATTCAGCGCCTTCCGCCGCCCCTCTTACCCCCTTCAACACCCCCTCCTCATCGCATTTGACCAGCTCATCGAACAACCGCAGCACAGACTTGACCACCCCCGCATGGGGAGCGATCTTGTGCTGACGGTTCATCTCGCCTCACATGGCTTACGCTATTTCACCTTCTTCGCCGAAGCCCGTTCTTTCCTTCTCTCCAGCATGGCGCGGACTCGGATATGTTTTTCCTTTGTCAATGGATAGAACCAGGCCATCGTGACAGCGCCGAATAGGAGCACCGCGCCCAAAGGTCCGATCAAAAAGCGAATGGCTTGTAAGGTGGCTGCAGATTGCGAAAACTGTGTCGCGCCGGCGGGAGGGGATTGATATCCGAACCAGCCGAGTGTTTGCAGGGCAATAAAAATTGCCAGTGCGCCGGTCAATTTTCGCACGAAATTTTTGACTCCGTAGTAGATCCCTTCGCGGCGGCGGCCTGTACGCAATTCATCCCATTCGATCACATCCGGGAAAATGGCATCCGGCAAAACATGTGCTGTCGAGACACTGATGCCTGCCATGACAGCCAGCACAAGGATGTAGGTGATCTGCCCCGGTTGAATGGAATAGATCAGCAACTGGACGACTGCCCAGAACGTCATGCCGATCATATAGGCGCGCTGTTTGCCAATTTTTCGCGCCAGCCAGACCCAAAACGGCAGGACAATGACCGAAGTAACCAGCAGACAGGCAAAGACGGCTGATTCAAGCGGAAGTCCGAGCGCCTTTTGAAGCAGGTCACCTTTGGCCACCCAGTAAGCCAGATAAAAAGGCAGAGCTAATGCAACCAGATCGAAGGTGATCCAATTGAGCATATAGAGGGCGGTCGCAAATCGGAAAGGAACATTTTTCCAGGCAGTGCGTAAAGTTTGTAAAAACGGGATTTTAGGTTCAGCAGCATCGGCGGCGTTGCCGCGTTCACGCACAACCGCAAAGATGACAAAAAACGGGATGACTGCCAAGCCGCCAAATAGCGCCGAGACAATGAAATATCCCTGCTGTTGAGTTGCGCCGCCCGCCAGAGCCGCATCCACAATAGCCGGTGCGGCAACTGCGGTCGCCAGCGAAGCCAGCAAATTGAAAAACATCCGATACCCACTTAGACTTGTGCGTTCATCGTAATCCGATGTTATTTCGGGGGTCAGGGCATAAAACGGGATGGAAACCAGAGTCTGAAGTGTGTCACTCAACATAAAGGTCAAACAGACCGTGGCGGCAAGCAGGTACTGATTATGGAACGGCGGCGCCCACCAAAGAGCAATAAAACTCAATCCAAATGGAATTGAAAAAAGTAAAAGGAATGGACGGCGGCGACCCCAACGTGAGCGCACCCGATCACTGATGGTACCCACGATCGGGTCATTGACCGCATCCCAGAGTATGCCGATCAAGGCCGCAAAGGAAGCCAGGCGCGGCTCAAGCCCAACCACATCCGTGAGAAAGATGGCATAAAAAACCTGGCGGAGTGTGCCGAAACTTGCAAGGCTCCAATCACCGGTGCCGTAAGCCAGTTTTGTCCAAAACGAAAGATAACCCTGCTTGATGGTTGTGGTCATGTTTTCTCCTTTGGCGAAAGATATGTCACTGCGAGCGCTTTATGCGAAGCAGTCTCCTCATCGAAACAGGAGATTGCTTCGTCGCTAAGAACAAGTACGCTCCTCGCAATGACATCACTTTTTATAACGTGTCATTCCATCCAGTAAATCCAACACCATTTCCTTCAAATCTCCTCGATTGGGAAGCGAACCGATCAGCCCGTACATTGGAGCCATCTTACCGGGCAAACCACTTCCGCCTCCCAGCACGGACGAGGCTTTGTCCATCAGGCGCGTGACCCAGGCTTCGGGCAAAATCCGCACAAGGAAATTCGCGATCTTGATCAGCCACGCGTTGGCTGTCTTCTCAAAACTTGGTTTGCGGACGGCATTCGCTGCATCAGCCAGGTCACTCAAAAATTCATTCACCACATTGACATGGCCAAACTGCACAGTCATGTGCAAGGTGGGCGGGAATTGTTGACGATCAAGATGCCAGTTGCGCTTCGTCAATTCGTCGGCCAGAGAATAAACATCCAGCCCTGACGCGAAGCGTGTCGAAGGGTCGGAGCCGATCGCGAACACACTCATCTCAGGGTCGCTGATCACTTTCAATCCGGGTGTTGCATTCACACCTTCCTGCAACTGACGCGCGGCTTTCATCACCAGATCGGTCAATTCAAGATAACCGGATTCACCGAGATAATTCAGTACCGCCCAAGCCGCCGCGATCGGAGCGCCGGGACGCGTGCCACCCATCGCGGGCGATGGATAAATTCCGCCCGGCCAATCAGTATAAACAAACATTTGATGACGGCGTAGTTCCGCAGATTTATATAAAATCACGGATGCACCTTTGGCGGCATAAGCGTACTTGTGCAGGTCCGCTGAAATCGAGGTCACGCCCGGCACAGACAGATCAAAGTCAGGCACGCTGTAACCGAGTTTGCGAACAAAGGGCAGCATGAACCCACCGACGCAGGCATCCGTGTGAAAAAGGATTCCATGTTCCTGTGCAATTGCCGCCAACTCGCGGATGGGATCCACCACCCCATGCGGATACGCCGGAGCTGAACCGATCATCAGAATGGTATTGGCGGTCACAGCTTTGCGGGCTGATTCCACGTCGGCGCGGTAATCAGCTCGAACGGAAATATGAACCGCTTTGACTCCAAAATATTCCGCCGCTTTTTCAAAGGCTGGATGCCCGCTGATCGACAGGATCATCTCCGGCTGTTTAATTTCTGGACGGTTTTTGCGCGCCCAATCACGGGCAGTCTTGACCGCCATCAAGAGCGACTCTGTGCCGCCGGATGTGACCGTCCCGGTCGTATTGTCATCGCCGCCCAACAGCGAAGCCGTCATTGAAATGATCTCGGTTTCAAATTTTCGCAGGGACGGGAAGGCGGCGGGGTTCAAGCCATTCTCGGAGAAAAATAAAAGAGACGCTTCCTTGAGCAGGTCATCCACATCCTTCCCGGCGTGGTAGACCAGACTGAAGGCGCGTCCCTTTTGCCATTGCACATCATGATCGCGCGCCGCGCGCATGGCTGCAAGGACTTCATCTTTTGATTTTCCAGTGGAGGGGAAAGGGAGTGTCATGTGATTAGTTTAACATGGTTCGTTCGCATTTACACTAAAAGTAAAACAGATCCGTTAAATAACTTCAACTACCCCGGCTCATGTCTTTTATCCCTGATCACGATTAACATTGGATGAAGATTTCCTGGCGGGTATCGCTCCCAACGAGCAGCAATCTGCCTCCTTACCACTTCTCCCAGTGGACTACCTCATCCAGCGACATCCGTCCTCCTTTTTTCGGCGCGGCCGATATTTTTTCTTCCTCCACTGCATATCCAAACGATAAAGCGACTCGCAGATGCCATTCAGAGGGGAAGCCTAATATCCCGCGCGTTTTATCAAATTCATAAAGTGAAGCGGGGCAGGAGCCAACTCCCAGTTCCCATGCGGCGAGTTGCATAAATGCCGCGGCTTGACCGGCATCGAACATGATCTGAAATTTCTCGTTTGGATCAGGGGTGAGGATGGCAACGCACAAAGCCGCGCCTGCGATATGTCCCGCCCACTCGCCGCATTGGGATAATTCTTTCAAAATGGTTTTATCCCGTATCGCAATAAATTGCCATGCCTGATTATTTTTCGACGATTGCGACCGGCGCCCTGCGTTGAGAATTGCAACTACCACCTCATCGGGCAGGGACTTGTCTTGAAATTTTCTGACCGCACGCTTTAAACGAATTGCCTCAGAGACGTTCATACCATCCTCCATTCTATTTTCTGGTCGTCGAGTTGCCCCAAACGATGTATCGAGACTGTCGAGTGTGCTCTTCGAGGGGCGCATTTTTGGACCGCACTGCCTTCCGTGCAGGGAAGAAATCCAACCCTACTCGAACAATAGGACTTTCATTCTCACTTCTGCCTGCTCGTCTCTTATTACTTATACCTCGTCCTATTCCAAAGTATAATTCATGTAATGGATTCACAACAAAATACCTTTCGTAATTACCGTCTGTCCGCCATCATGCTCATTCTCATAGGCTGGAGCGGGTTATTCACTGTGATTTACTTTTCCCTTCCCTTTGTATGGGCGCGCTGGGGATTTTTTGTGTTCATGATCATGGCGCTCACAGGCACTGCCTTGCCGGTTGTGTATTTTCTGCATCGCCGTTTTCCGACTGAACCCCTCGCAGAATCAAATGTCATTGTGCGCCAGGCATTGTGGGTGGGCGTCTATGGCGCTACACTTGCATGGCTTCAATTAGGCCGCCTCGTTTCACTGTATGTGATCCTTGGTCTTGCTGGCGGATTAATCGCTGCTGAATATTTCATACGCATTCGTGAGAAAGCAAACCGCCGCCTGCCGGTCTTTACAGATGACGACTCTCCGTAACCTTCCCTCGGTGGAACAGATTCTACGAACCGAAGTTGCCGCGCAGCTGATTGCGAGATTCGGCCGATCTTTGACTCTGGACGCCATCCGCTTTGTTTTAGATGAGACCAGAGCCCGCTTCAAATCCGGAGGGATAACTGTTTTGCTATCAATTGATTTAATCCTCGCCCAAACAGAATCCACCTTAACCGCGTGGACACAGCCGACTCTGACCCCGGTCATCAATGCTTCGGGCGTAATCCTGCATACCAATCTGGGGCGCGCCCCCCTGAGCAAGTCTGCCATCCATGCCATGGACCTGGTTTCACGCGGCTATTCCACCCTCGAATATGACCTTGACAAAGGCCAGCGCGGGTCACGATCTATTCACGCTGAATCTCTTTTACAAAAATTGACAGGCGCAGAATCAGCGTTCATTGTCAATAATAATGCTGCGGCTGTTTTATTGGTTTTATCGGCATTGGCCAATAAGAAGCGGGTAGTCATTTCCCGCTCCCAGCTTGTGGAGATCGGCGGCGGTTTCCGCGTGCCTGACGTGATGAAGCAATCGGGCGCAAAACTGGCGGAAGTAGGCACGACCAACAAAGTTCACATATCAGACTATGAAGAAGCCCTCATTGAAGCGACCGGACTTGTCATGCATGCACATCGCTCCAATTTCAAACTGGTGGGTTTTACCGAGGAACCTGAGTTGAATGAAATTGTCGCAGCCGCGCATGGATTTGGCGTTCCTGTCGTAGATGACCTTGGCTCTGGCGCGTTATACGACACCGCCAAATACGGGCTCGCGCATGAAGCCACTGTACAGGAGTCCATGCAGGCGGGAGTTGATATTGTTTGCTTCTCCGGCGATAAACTGCTTGGCGGTCCACAGGCTGGCATCATTATTGGTAAGGCGGACTTGATCGCAAAGATCAAGAAACATCCTCTTGCAAGGGCAGTCCGCGCGGACAAGACTTGTCTGGCTGGGTTGTCCGCCACGCTGTTGCATTACCTCAAGGACGAAGCGGAGCGTGAAGTGCCCATCCTGAAGATGATGTCCCTGACGCTGAAGCAGGTTCGAGGTCGGGCGGAGGCGTGGGCGGCGGAATTGGGTCATGGGCTTGCACTGAGCAATGTCGAAGTGTCGGTCGTAGAAGGTGAATCCACTGTAGGTGGAGGAAGTCTGCCAGGCGAGTCCATGCCGACCTTTCTTCTGTCACTCGAGGTTAAATCTGCAGAAAAGTTTTTACGCGGCTTGCGGAAAAATAATCCGCCAGTGATCGCGCGCACGGAAAATGATAAAGTATTGCTCGACCCGCGCACCGTACTGCCGGAACAGGAGGGCGCGCTGCTGGTCGGGTTAAAAAATGTATTAAATTATTAACGCGAATGACGCGAATTTTCGAATAAAGCGAATGGGTACTGAGATGTCTGAGATTTATATTGTTGAAAAAGAATTATCATATCTGGTTATGCAAGCAGCGTTTGAAGTGCATAATGCTCTTGGTCCAGGTTTTCCCGAGGCGATTTATGAAGAAGCCATGAACCGTGAACTTGTAATACGGGGAGTTAATCTGGAACGGCAAAAACCGGTCAAGGTATTTTACAAGGATGAACCGATTGGCGAATTTATCCTTGATAACGTGGCAAATGGACGTGTAATTCTTGAATACAAAGCCGTTAGTGAAATCGCAAAAATTTATGAACAGCAGGCATTATCCTATTTGAAAGCAACAGGTCTTGAATTGGCGATTGTTATCAATTTTGGCGCAGCGCGAGTACAATCCAGCCGCGTGGTCTATAAAAAAGGTAAAGCCAATTTTCCGTCGCGTATTCCGCGACCCCGTGACCTTCTTCAAAACGAATAAAAACATTCGCGCTATTCGTCCATTCGAGACATTCGCGTTAAAGACTTTCGTGTTTAAAAAGGAAAATCATGAAATCAGAACTAGATGCACTTATGCAAACTAGAAATTTGAATGCAATCATTGTATTTGGAAATGCTGAACACAATCCGCCAATGACATATTTAACGGGCGGCGGACATGTGAGCCACGCAACGTTGATCAAGAGAAGAGGCGAACTGGCAGTTTTCTTTTTCGGTGATATGGAACGTGATGAAGCCGCCAAAAGCGGCTTGAAGTTAATTCCTTACAGCCAATATGACTATGAGGCACTGCTCGAAAAAGCGAATAAGGATAGCTTACTGGCAGGCGCTTTTCGTTGTGAGTTGATGTTTAACGATGTTGGTGTTACTTCGGGACGTGTGGGAATATATGGAACCTATGACCTCAGCGCGATCATTGGATTGCTTTCGCATTTGAAAAAGTTGATGCCGAAGATCGAGTTCATAGGTGAAGCCCGTGAGGATTCTCTCTTTATGCGCGCGATGGAAACAAAAGATGAAAATGAAGTTGCGCGCATCCGCAAAATGGGTCAGGTGACGACATCTGTGGTTGGCAAAGTTCGCGAGTATCTTACAGCTTGTGATGTCCGCGTGGATGAAGTTTTATTGAAAGAAGATGGCAGTCCATTAACTGTGGGGGATGTACATTCCAGGATCCGCTTGTGGGTTTCGGAGCAGGGCGCGGAACTGCCCTCTGGTTTTATTTTTGCGATCGGGCGTGATGCGGGCGTGCCTCATTCCGCTGGCAACCCCACAGATCTAATGAAACTTGGTCAGACCATTGTGTTTGATATTTATCCAGCCGAGGCGGGCGGCGGCTATTATTACGATTTCACTCGCACCTGGAGTTTGGGATATGCCACCCCCCAGGCTCAGGAACTGTACGATCAGGTCATGGATATTTACGAAAAGTTGATGGATAATTTTGACCTGAACACGCCCTTCAAACATTACCATCAAATGACCTGTGAATATTTTGAGTCCAAAGGACACCAGACGCTGCTGAATACAAAAGCGCCCGTGGAAGGATATGTCCACAGCCTCGGCCACGGTGTTGGATTAAATATTCATGAAAGACCGTTCAGCAGTTTTACCACGGGAGATGACCAACGCCTTACTCCCGGTGTGGTGATCACTTCGGAGCCTGGTTTGTATTATCCTGAAAAAGGCATGGGTTTTCGCATCGAAGACACGCTTTGGGTTAACCCAAATGGAACCATTGAAAAACTTGCTGAGTATCCATATGATTTTGTCCTGCCGATGAAGAAGTGGAAGAAAGGATAATGCCCTCGTTCTTCGCGGTAAAATAGTAGAAAGGAGATAACCAATGGAAACAGTTGCTATATCCCAGATAAACGAATCGCTTCGCAATTTGTCATCTGACAAACTTGCTGAAGTTTATGACTTTATTGCCTTCCTTTCCGCGCGCGAAAATTCCAAAGCGATGCTGCGCGAAGCTGGCAAATCGTATGCGCTGGATACCATGTTAGCGTCCGAAGAAGTTGTTCGCCGAGATTGGGATTCGCCTGAGGAGGATGCGGCATGGGTAAATTTGTAAAAGGGAATGTGGCCGACTCGCGTATCGTTCACTACAAAGCTGGTGATATAAAAAAATCAAAGATGGATGAAGTGGTTGATAGAATCATTGCTATCAATAAAGCATAAATGATCCCAATGGCTAACCTAAATCCCGCCCGCGTTCTTGCTATTGAAACCTCCTGTGATGAAACCGCCTGCGCAATCATTGAAAATGGACGCGCGCTTCTTTCCTCAGTGGTTGCTTCGCAAATGGAAATCCATGCGCGATATGGCGGCGTGTTCCCTGAAGTGGCTTCGCGTCAGCATGTGTTGAGCATCACGCCGGTTGTGGAACAGGCGCTCGCGCAGGCGCATCTCACGCTTAAAGATATTGACGCGCTTGCCGTCACGCAGGGACCTGGTCTCGCGGGTTCGCTGGTCGTGGGCATGAACATGGCGAAGGGACTTGCGCTTGGCACGGGTCTGCCGTTGGTAGGCGTCAATCACCTTGAAGGCCATCTTTATTCGGCTTGGGTTCACAATGCGGCCGAAACTGCTCCTCCTGCGCCGCAATTCCCTTTGATGGCTCTGCTCGTCTCAGGCGGACATAGCGAATTGAATCTCATGACCGATCATTTGACGTATCGAAGACTCGGTTCCACCCTCGACGATGCTGCTGGTGAGGCCTTCGACAAAGTTGCCCGCCTGTTGGAACTTGGCTACCCCGGCGGACCCGCCATCCAAAAAGCCGCCGAAGAGGGGGACCCGAATCGATTTAAATTCCCGCGCGCCTGGCTCGAAGGCACATGGGATTTTTCATTCAGCGGATTGAAGACATCCGTATTGTATGAAGTGCGTGAATTGAAAAAGAAAAGTAATTCATTGCCCATCGCAGACCTGGCCGCATCCTTTCAACAGGCTGTTATAGATGTGCTTTTCAGGAAAACAATGAATGCTGCACATGAGTTTGGCGTTAAAGAAATTTTGGTTGCGGGTGGGGTCTCTGCCAACCGCCCCTTGCGCCAAATATTTAGAGCGCAGATTGAATTCCCTGTTCATATTCCCCCGTTATCCTTGTGTACTGATAACGCCGCCATGATTGCCTCGGCGGGATATCACCGTTACGCGCTTGGGCATGTCTCGCAATTGGATATTGATGTATTGCCGACGTGGCCGCTTTCATAGTAAATACGTAGACAGGTAGGCACGTACACAAGTTCGATCGCGAGTTGGTGTACGTGTCTACCTGTTTCCTTGTATACCTGCCCCCATAAGCCAAACCGCCGATGACTTGCCCAAGTCATCGGCGGTTTACACAGGAGAATGTAATGCTTATTATATTCAGCGAGTTAAACGTAACCTGAGCAATGCCTAAAGAGAAGATGAGAGTTATTTATCCTATTTGAGCGCGGCCAACAATTCATCCAGCGATATCGGTCCTTCTCTTAATACCACTGGCTTTTCCCCGGTGCAATCCACCAATGTGGATGGAACTCCTCCGCGCGTTTTTCCGCCATCCAATATTAATGGAATGCGTCCATTGAGTTGGTCATATACTTCCTGCGCAGTGGATGGACTTGGCTGACCCGATATATTTGCAGAGGTGACTGCCATAGCTCCGGCCGCACGTAAGAGTGCGCGCGCGTCTGCATGATCGGGAATGCGGACTGCAACGGTGGAAGTGGCAGAAATGGCCAGGGGGAGAGTCTGCTTTTTGGGGAGAATGCAAGTGAGAGGTCCAGGCCAGAAGCGGGAGGCGAAACAGAGAGCCATATTTGGGATGTCGTCTGCAACTTTGTCGAGGTCGCTCAAATCTCCGATCAAAATGGGAATGGCTTTTTCGATGGGACGATCCTTTGCCTTGTAAATGCTTTCAATGGCAGTGTTGTCAAATGCCAGTGCGCCGAGTCCGTAGACGGTATCGGTGGGAAAAGCGACCAGCCCGCCGCTCTGTAAAATTTCAAGCGCGTGTCGAATTTCAGTTGTGGGTACGATCTCTGTTTTCATATGAACATGATTTCCAGCAAGCGGTCGTTGCCTGCGAGGTCTTGATGTAAATGGATGGTGACATCGGAGAGTGAGTCGTATGCGAGGCTGAGGGCTTGTACGCCGAGGGAGGCTTCGATCTCAAGCAGCAGCATTCCATGAGGCGCGAGCCAATCGGGCGCGAATTTGAAGAGGCGACGATACAGGTCGAGGCCGTCTGCGCCGCCATCGAGGGCGAGGGTGGGTTCGCGGCCATAGATGGGGAGTTGCTGTAACGTTTCAGTGGGGATATATGGAAGGTTCGCACAAATAAGATCAAAGGATGAAGGATGAAGGGTGAAGGATGAATGAGGGAGCAAATCACATTCCACAAAATCTATTTGATGATGAACGTGGAATTTTTGTGCATTGTGTTTTGCGACTTGCAATGCGGCGTACGAAATGTCTGTTGCGAGGATGCGCGCATCCGGCATGTGCATGGCGATGGAAACAGCGATCACGCCTGAGCCTGTGCCGATATCTGCAACAGTTCTTCGTTCTGGCGAGGCTTGAAGCCAGGTAATTGCTTTTTCGACGAGCAGTTCTGTTTCGGGGCGAGGGATGAGGACGTCTTTTGTGATGTCGAATTCGAGTCCGAAGAAATCCCAGTGGCCGATGATGTAGGGAAGCGGAGTCCCTGCCTGGTACTCGTCGAATGCCTGGGTTGTTACGGCAATTTGCGGCACGGTGAGAGGCGTATCCAGGTGGGCGAGCAGCCACGTGCGCGGATGTCCCAGAGTATGGGCGAGAATGATCTGCGCGTCGAGTTCAGTCGAATCGTTTTTAAGTTGTGAGTTGAGCTGCTTGAGCAATTCTCTCGCGTTCATTCTGCATTTCCAAACATCATTCGTTCGAGTAAGGTGCGTTGGAAGATGAGGAAGATCACGATGACCGGAATGGACATGATGATGGCAAGCGAGCCGAGATAGCTCCACGGTTGCGCGCCGCCTAAATATTGACTTTGCAGGATGGCGTAGATGGACATGGCAAGCGTGACATTGTCACCTTTTTCAACGAATAGCCAGCCTATGGTAAATTCGGAATAAGCCATTAAGAAAGCGATCAACCCTGCCACCGCAATGGAAGGCAGTGCCAGCGGTAATGTAATGTAGAGAAAAGTTTTGAAGTCGCCTGCACCATCGAGGAAGGCGGCTTCCTCCACTTCTTTTGGAATGGCTTGAAATGCGGCGCGCATGTTCCAGATACAAAATGGCATGGCGAAGGAAGCATACACGATCACCAATGCAAGTAAAGTGGTGCGGATCTTTAGCATGGTGAGCAGAATATAAAGCGGGGTCATGAATGCGACTGGCGGTAAAAATGCTGTCAGCAGGATTGCAAAGAGACCCACTTCGCGGCCAGGGAAGCGGAAGCGTGCAAATGCATAGGCGAGGCTGAAACCCAAAATGATTGCGATAAAGGCCGCGCCAAACGATACCGTGAGGCTGTTCTTTAATAGGATGTGGAAATCCACCGATTGATAGGGTTTATCCAATACCTGCATGAATGCTTCGCCTGACCATTCTTTTGGAAGGAAGCGAAACTCAGTTGGGCGTCCTTTAAGAGAGCCGTCAAATGCGAGGCGGAGAGTCCCCCAAATGGGAATGACAACGAAGAAGCCAATCAGCAACAGAATGAACTGCGTGGCGAGCTGTTTGATGAACGATATGTTACGCATATACCACTCCCTCATCTGCCTTGCTCCAGCGATTAAAGATGAATACGAAGATGATCAGTATCAGCACAGTAATTATGTTGATCACTGCCGAAACCGCAAATTGACCCGTGATGCCGAAGCCGGTTGGGTTGAAAATATTGTAGGAGAGGGTGGCGAGAGTGGCATCTTGATAATAAAAGGCCTGAAAGAGGTAGAACTGATTGAATGCAAAGATTCCGCGAACAACGATGGCTGGCAAAAGCAAGGGAAGAAGCAAAGGCCAGGTGACATAGCGGAAGGTTTGCAACGGGCTTGCTCCGTCAATGGATGCGGCGTCGTAAACTTCATGCGGAATCATTTTCAACCCCGTACTTGCGGCTAACATCATGAACGGGAATCCGTACCAGATGGCTGGCAGGAGGTAAATGATAAGCCATAAGCTGGGTGTATTCTCCCAGCCGTTTAAGAAAGCAAAAGGTATGTTTGGGCCGAGGGATTTTACAGCCAGCGCCAGCCAGCCTGTTTCTGGATTAAAGATATTCAACCACATAAGCGCGCCGACCATTTCAGGAATTGCCCAGGGAAGAATGAATAAAGCCTGCCAGAATTTTCCAAGCCGTACTCCGCGCTGCCAGAGGAGAAGCGATACAAAAACACCAAGCACGCCTTGCAGGATGACGGATAGAAATGTCCACATGATATTGAAGAAGAGGATGCTGTGTCCGCTTGGTGCGCCAGCGATAAAGTTAAAGACTTGCGGATATGAAGTCAGCCCTGTGAAGTTGACTTGACTGGGATGTGTTTCGGTATCAAGCGGAGTGATGGGAATTTGACCTGTGATGCCATTCCAAAAGGTGCGCCAGATGCCGCCTTGAAACCCATCACGGATGGATGTGACATTGAAGTCGGTTGTGGAGATGGCGATCTGGAAAAGCATTGGGAAAATTGTAAATATAGCGAAGGCGATCAAACCAGCAGTCAACCATGGTAGGGCGCGGCGAGATTCAGTTTTATGGAAAACAGATGCGGCTTTTGATCTTTTTGAGTTCCACCATGTTAATAAATTATTCCAAAGAACGCGCACACCTTCTGCGGCGGATAATGACAACGGCGCAGTGACAATGAGAATATATTGCGGCCATTTTGTGCGCCACACGATAAGGACGAGAATATCGATTGCAAGCCACAAGGCAAAGACACGGTTGCGTTCCCACATGCTTTTGAAACCAAAGACCGCCAACATCGCGATAAATGTATCGAGCATGAAGACGAATGCGGGAGGTTCACTGCGCCAGGGGACAGACATCATCAACCAGTTAAGTTGCTGCCAGAATGGGTAACCCGCATTTGTGACATTTGAATTGGTGGTTGTAAATGTTACTGCGCTAAAAGATTCTTGTAAGCGCCCAATTGGATCAGGCCAAAAATATGGATTGGCAGCGAAGAAGATCGCAAGTGAAAGCAATCCCCAGCCGAGGATCGGCAGAAGCGATTTTATTTTTCTTGAGGGGGTGAATTCTTTGCTGGATATGAGCCAATCTACAAGAATGGCGAAGCCAACTGTACCGTGCAGATACTTTGAGTCTGCGGCAAAGCCGAGAAGGATTGCTGAGGCAATGAACCATGCACTTTGATTTCTTTTTTTATGTTCAACGTACGCCAGAATGGCGCTCAAACTAAGGAGTGCTGAAAGTCCATCGAGCATGACCTGGCTTGTGTATTTGATGGTGAATGTGTGGATCGCGAGGAACAATCCACCAAGCGGATTGACGATGGCGAGCAGAGCCACAGTCAATGTGCCGAAGATCGCGGTTGCTGTGCGAGCTGCATCGAATAGATCTTCTGGTAAAGATGAAGCGGGTTGTGACGTAATGGATACATCGGCTGCGAGCGGTTGCTCCGGCAGGAAGGAAAATACAATGCCGTACGCGATCTTTGCAAGCGGGGGGTGCTCGGGGCGGTAGTTTGTTTCCAGGAAGCCAGACCAGTTTGAGGTGCGGAAGAGATGCGCGTATTCCTGTCCCGCGCGGAGATAGTCATCTTCGTCATAGTCAATCGGGAGGTTGTTCAAGGCGCGCGAACGTACAGCCCACGCTGTAAAAGCAACGAACATGATCGCAATAATGTACAGGGGAGTTTTGATTCGGTTCATGTGGGTGCCTCAAAAAAATGTGGCGACCCTTTGGCCGCCACATTGATGATTTACTCATCGTCATCCACACCTGTCGCGGCCAGGCGTTCCGACTCATCTTGAGTGGAGAGTTGGTCAATGAATTGATCTATCGCGCCATCCAGGACCGCGGGCAGGTTGTAACTTGAATATCCAATGCGATGATCTGTAACGCGATTTTGCGGATAATTATATGTGCGGATTTTTTCCGAACGATCACCCGATCCAACCTGCGAGCGGCGATCTGCTTCGAGTTCTGCGCGCGCCTTCGCTTCTTCGATTTCATACAATCGGGCGCGCAAGATGCTCAGGGCGCGTAATTTATTTTGCAGCTGCGAGCGTTCATCTTGACAGGTGATGATCATACCCGTTGGCTTGTGATGCAATCGCACGGCAGTGGAGTTCTTCTGCACGTTTTGTCCCCCCGCGCCAGAGGAGCGATAGACTTCGATAATAATATCGGATTCGGGAATGTCAACTTCCACATCGTCCACTTCTGCGAGTACGGTCACAGTGGCCGTGGAGGTATGAATGCGCCCTTGTGATTCGGTGGTTGGCACACGCTGCACGCGATGCACGCCCGACTCATATTTCAACTTTGAGTATGCGCCCTTGCCTTTGACCTCAAATATCACTTCTTTATAACCGCCCACGCCGATGGCGCTTTCGGACATGGCTTCGATCTTCCAGCGTTTGCCTTCCGCGTAACGCGTATACATGCGGAACAAGTCTGCCGCGAAGATGGCGGCTTCGTCACCGCCTGCGCCTGCGCGAATTTCAAAAATGACGTTCCTGTCATCGCGCGGGTCTTTAGGCACAAGCATGCCTCTGATCTCTTTTTCCAGGGCTTCGATCTTGGGGGTGAGCTCATCCACGTCCGCTTTGGCGAGCGCGATCAACTCCGCATCATTTTCGGATATGATCATGCCCCTGGCTTGCTCCAGGCTTTTCATCGCCTGGCGGTATTCCCGCGACTTTATAACGAGGGGTTCCAGGTCTACGCGTTCTTTGTTGATCTCGCCGGCGCGTTGATAGTTACTGCCTACCTCCAGCAGTTCCTTGTCAAGTTGTTCATATTTTTCTTCAATGGCCTGTAATTTGTCGAGCATGGTTTTTCCTCATGTCTCACCTGCACTCCCTGGCACTGCCCGCCACATCGTCCCGACGCTTTTTCGGGAGGGCAATTGTGCGCGCGGCGCAAGTGTCGTCGGAGAGATCGCCTTCACCACGGCCTGTTCAAAATAAAACGCGGCAGATTGCCGCGCAGGCAAGATTACACCAATATGGGACGGACTTAAAAACTCGTGACTGCCGAGAGCACCATGGAAAGGATCAAAATGACCGCAAATATTGCAAACAAAATCTGAGCCGATCTGTTTTGATTTACCGATTTTTTTTCCGCAGGTTTTATTGGTTTCTTATTTTTTGAATTTTTTCCGGCCATTTTTCACTCATTTCATTTTATGCCTGGAAAAGGCCTGTGCCATCACTTTTTCCAGTTCTTCAATTGTAACAGGCTTCATCACATAGCCATCCGCGCCCAATTGCAGGGCTTTGTCCACCATTACATCTGCCGCTTCGGAGGAAAGCATAATAATGGGCAGGTCTTTCCACTCTTTGCGGCGGCGCAGGAATTCAAGTATATCCAGCCCTGTAACTTCGGGCATATTGATATCCAGGATCATCAAGTCGGGCTTGCCGCCTGCAAGCAGCGCCTCGGCGGCCGGGCGCGGATTATGGAAGTGCTTTGTATTACAGCCCAGCAGTTTAAGCATCAAGCTGACAGCGCGCCCCATTTCCTCATCATCGTCAACGATCCAGACCAGTTTCATTTTGACAGGTTCTCTTCCGCAAGTTTCAAAAATTCATCGAAGGTGATTTCAGTATTTGTAAAATCATGTCTTTGCGGGTCTTCCCGCGGATGCCAATGCCAGCCGCCAGCATTATCCGCGCCAAAAATTCTTTGTTTGTTTTTGATGTGAGCAAAAGAAGTCTTGCCTACGACTTCACTGTAATATATGTCTATAAATGAATCGTCGCTTAACATAACTCGCCAAAGATTAGAGCTCGCTGTCGAAGAAAATAACGTCGCGCTTTTTACAAAAGACGACTTTGAACAAACAGCCTCCAAACGTCGTTCAAATTCTTCCATGCTTAAGCCTGCCATTCCAAAATTTCCTCGAGCAACTTAATATCTACAAGCGCAGTTTCCCATTGCATATAATCCTGCTCCACAGGATATGAATACGGATCTTTAATTTTTCCGTCTTTCCACGCTTGCTCGAATTCAGAGAAGACCATTCCATATTTTTGCTCATACGCGGCAATTTGCGCTTTCGTGGATTCGATACGAAAGTGAATCAGTTCTTTAATGGCGAGCGACAAAGCGATATCAGGACGGGATTGCCCTGTCAATCTTCGTAGGATGTTGTGGGTTCCCTTGGGTATGACTACCATTTCTGTGACCATGCTTACTCCTATTCCAAATGCGCCTTTATTGATTCTGCCGCACTTTGGTTCATGCCTTTCACTGCGACTAACTCTTCAACCTTTGCTTCCCTAATCTTATCCATGGAACCGAAATGTTTCAAGAGGGCTTTTCTGCGAGCTGGTCCAATGTCAGGAATGGAATCGAGTTGAGACGCCAGTCCTTGTTTGGAGCGTCTTGCGCGATGTGCCGTGATCCCATAGCGGTGCGCCTCATCGCGAATTCTTTGCACAAGATACAGTCCTTGCGAATGACGCGGCAATAATAAAGGCTGGCTGTTATACGGAAAGAAAATTTCCTCCTCCTGTTTTGCAAGCCCAACCACAGGGACTTTATCAAACAAGCCAAATTGCTTGAGGACTTTGACCACGCGTCCCAGTTGACCCTTGCCTCCATCAATAATAATTAGATCGGGCAGGAAGGAAAAAGACGCATCCTTCTTGGACCCTGGACCTGGTTCCGTTTCCTGGGCAGCGCGCCACCTTCGGAATCTACGGGTGAGCATTTCCTCCATCGAAGCGAAATCATCGGGTGAGCCGATGCTGGCGCTGTCAATGTTGAATTTGCGATACAGGTTCCTGGCGGGTACGCCCTGCTGAAACACGATCATTGCGCCGACAGTTGCCATGCCCTGTGTGTGACTGACATCATAACATTCAATACGGTTGGGCGGCGCGGATAATTTCAATGCAAACTGTAACTCGCCAAGCGCCTGTTCCTGCTTGTGGGCATCCGCCTGCCATTGAGCGCGTAAGGCTTGCAAGGTCTCAGATGCGTTCTCAGCGGCCATCTGCACCAGCTCATGCGGCTGACCTTCCTTTGGCACAACCAACTCCACCTTGCTGCCGCCTCGCCTGGATCTGAGCCATTGCCCGATGATCTTCGCTTCTTCTATTTCCTGCGGAAGCATCACCTGCTCTGGAATGTTCGCGGCCTCGGTATAGAACTGCTTGACGAACTCTGCCATAACTTCCTGGTCGGCTGTATCTTCCGTGCCTTCGAGGATGAAGTATTCCCGTCCGATCAACTTGCCGCCGCGGATGAAGAAGATCTGCACACAGGCTTCGCCGTCTGTGCGCGCCATGGCCAGGACATCTGAGTCTTTGTAATCGGTTGCAAAAACAATTTTCTGTCTTTCAATAATGGAGCTCACCGCTTTTAATTGATCGCGCAATGCGGCGGCTTTTTCAAACCGCATTTCTTCAGAGGCCTTTTGCATCTCGGCTTCAAGGCGTGTCACGATGTCTTCGCTGTGGCCACCGAGGAAATTCATCAGGTCGGAGATCATTTGGCGATAGCCTGCCTGGTCGGCCGCACCGGTACAGGGAGCAATACACAGCTTGATGTCAAAGTAAAGACACGCGCGTTTGTCGAGTCCCGTGATCTCGCGGTCACAGGTCAGGTAGGGGAAAATGCGTCGCAGTGCATCCAATGTCTGATAAACCGCCCACGCCGAGGTGTACGGACCGAAATAGCGCGAACCATCTTCGACCATTTGGCGCGTTACAGTTACCTTGGGATACGACTCATGCCAATGGATTTTTATATAGGGATAGCGTTTGTCATCTTTGAGACGGATATTGTATTTGGGGCGGTGCTTCTTGATGAGATTCATCTCAAGAATCAACGCCTCAAGCTCCGAGCCGACCACGATCCACTCAATATCTACGATCTCACGCACAAGGCGGCGGGTTTTGCCATCGTGACTTGAGTCCGCGTGGAAGTAGGAACGCACACGGTTCTTCAGGCTGATGGCTTTGCCAACGTAAATAATTGTCCCCTCGGCATTGCGATAGATATAACAGCCTGGTTTGGAAGGCAGGGTGATAAGAATACCCTGTAATTTTTCTGAAATTTCCATTGGAGGTTATTCTACCGTTAAAAAGGAGTGCATCGCACCTTACTCAACAGGAAGAATCATCAGTGAAGATTTTTCTTCTTTAGCGGAAATATCCGACCTGTCTGGTGCGACGCACTTAGGCTTCTGGGAAATCAATGATAAATGTTGTGCCTTTGCCCGCTTCGCTTTGCACTTCAATAGTCCCTGCATGCGCGTGGATTAGTTGCTTTGCAATCGCAAGCCCCAGCCCACTGTTTACTCTTTCACTGCGCGATTTATCGCCGCGCCAGAAACGGTCGAAGATGAAGGGAATGTCTTCGGCAGGGATTCCCGCGCCTGTATCTTTGACCATGATCCGCACGCCTCTCGCTTCGCGCTCGCCGACAATTGGTTCTGTTTCGAGGGAAATCATCCCACCCTTAGGCGTGTGACGAAGCGCGTTGGAAATCAAGTTGGATAACACTTGATTGAGCCTATCATAATCGGCAGTGATTTCCTGTGAAGAGTCGCTGATGTTAGTTTTCAAGTCAATGCCGAGGGATGCGGCTTGGGAGGAAAAGCTTGAAGTGAGATCCTGCATCAGGTCGGCGAGCAGGAATCGGGTGGGATGAAGCGGGAGTTGTCCTGTCTCAGCAAGGGAGAGGGTTTGCAGGTCGTTCACAAGGCGGGCGAGGAGCTTGGTCTCATCCAATGTATTGTTGATGTGCTCGGGCGTGGGTTCGTAAACACCGTCGATGACACCTTCGAGATTGCCCTGAATAATGTGGAGCGGCGTGCGCAGTTCATGAGCGATGTCGGCGGTGAGGTTGCGGCGCTGCTGTTCGGCGCGCTCCAGTTCGCTGACCATTTTATTGAAGCGTTTGACTAAATCGCTGTACATGTCGGAATTGTTTTCAGGCACACGCACCGAAAGATTGCCTTCCTCGACAGCATTAATAGCTTTAAAGAGTTGTTCGAGCGGTCTGCCAAAACGGTTGTATAAGTTGATGATAGTGATGATAACGAATACAACCAAAATGGAGGGAGCGCCGCAGAGCAGAAGCCAAATATTCCTGACGCCGGAGTATTCCGAAAAGATGAGATAGAGAATTGCCGCGGCGCCTCCAACGAAAAGGAAGGCGGAGATGATGAAGAAAATCGCGAAAGGTACAAAAAAACGGCGGGCGCGGCGTTTTTGATGTGGGGGAGGATGTTGGGGTGGTTGATGAGCCATGTTGGTTGAAGGTCAAAAGTCAAAAGTCTAAGGTCGGCTTGATTCTTAAACGTTTATCGTTCAACGTTGAGAAAGCGGTATCCAATTCCGTACACGGTTTCGATCATGGACTCGCCCGATGTAGTTTCAAGTTTCTTGCGGAGATTCTTGATGTGTGAGTCCACGCTGCGGTCAATGCCGGATGCGGCTCCGTGCAGGTCTTCGAGCAATTGCTCGCGGGTGAGGGTTTGGCCCGGACGGCTGGCGAGCAGGTGCAACAATTTGAATTCGTTCGGCGTGAGATGAATAGGCGTGTTATTGAAAGTGACCTTATATTTTTCCGAATCAATTTCCAACCCGCCCGCGCGGATGATGCTTGGCGCTTTGATCTCGCCTGTCGACCTGCGAAGTAATGCTCGCACCCGGGCAACCAGCGCGCGCGGCGAGAAGGGCTTGGTGACGTAATCGTCCGCGCCGATTTCAAGACCTGTCACCTGGTCAATCTCCTCAGATAAGGCGGTGAGCATGATAATCGGCACGTCGCTTTCGCGGCGCAGGATCTTGCAGACTTCGCGTCCGTCAATGTTGGGAAGCATGAGGTCGAGGACGATGAGGTCCGGTTTTTCGCGGCGGGCAGTTGTCAGCGCGGATTGACCGTCACCTGCGGTCAGGACGCGGTAGCCGTTCTTTTCAAGGTAATCGCGCGCGAGGCGGGCGACTTTGGGTTCGTCGTCTACAACGAGGATGAGAGGGGGCATGGGGAGGAGTATAAGGGAGGAAGGATGAATTATGAAGGATGAATTGGACAACCTCATGCAATTTTGATCACAACTTTTCCTCGGGCGTGTTCGTTCATAAGATACTTGATCGCTTCAGCCGTTTCACTCAGCGGGTAACTTTTGTCAATGATCGGAACGAGTTTGCCTGTTTCAAGCAGTTCTTTGAGAATCAGCAGGTCTTTCTTAGGGGTCGTCGCGATTCCCATGAAACGGATCTTCCTGCCTCCAAGCCGCGAGATGATTGACCCAAGAAACATTGCCTGGAGAACCTGAGAAAAGGAACCACCAGCCACAATGCAAATTCCCGTTGGGCTTAACGCTCTCCGATAATCCAGAATCGGATGGTGCCCGTTCACGGCCAGAATCAAATCATACTGCCGTCCACTTTTGGTGAAGTCTCCGCGCGTGTAGTCAATGACATGATCTGCGCCGATTGAACGCATCATGTCCAGATTCCGCGTCCTGCACACGGCGGTCACTTCTGCGCCGTAGGATTTGGCGATCTGCACGGCAAATGTCCCCACGCCGCCAGACGCCCCGTCAATGAGAACCTTCTGCCCCGATTGAATCTGTCCTTTGTCGCGCAGACCCTGCAAGGCGGTGAGTGCCGCCACAGGAACGGCTGCCGCGGCCTCGAACGATACATTGGCTGGTTTCAGTACGAATTTACTCTCGCCATTACACGCATATTCGGCAAACGCAGCCGGGGCTACCCCGAACACCTCGTCTCCTGGCTTAAACTCCGTGACACTGTTGCCAACCGCTTCAACCGTCCCAGCAACGTCAACGCCCATCTTCGGGTCTCTGGGTTTGCGCAACCCTCCCATTAAGCGAAGAATGAGCGGTGACATCGTGAACCCTCGCCACTCAAGTGCATTGACGGATGCCGCATGAACTTTTACCAGGACTTGCTTCTCCGTGGGCGCGGGTTTGTCTACCTCTGTGAGTTGAAGCGCCTCCGGCGGACCATATTTTGTGTAGAGAATCGCTTTCATTGTGTATCGCTCCTTAATGTAGTTTTGATTCTTTCACTTTTAGACTGGCGATTTGTTGGTGTCATGGGTTGTCATTTGATTTTCTCCTGAGAAGTGTTATAAGTTTCTGGGTGATGGGCTTTCATGATCTTGCACAACTTTGATGATGATTTTGCCCTGTGCGTGGGTATTGATAATGTAACGAATCGCCTCGACGGTTTCTACGAGTGGAAAACAGCGGTCAATGACGGGCGCGATTTTGCCGTCTTTGAGGAGTTCACTGAGTTGCGCCAAATCGTTTTGATTAATTTTCGTCATACCCATGTTCCCCAGCGTCCTGCCGCTTTTTTGCGAGAGCCATTTCCCAAACAAGAGGGCTTGTAATATTTGCGGAAAATCGCCGCCTACGAAGACATATATCCCTTGTGGTTTAAGCGCGCGCCGATACGCCCACAACGAACGATAGCCGTTAACTGCAAAAATCAAATCATATTGTTTGCCGCTTTTCGTGAAATCTTCTTGGGTGTAGTCAATCACATGGTCTGCGCCGAGAGAGCGCGCCAGACTCACATTCCACGTGCTGCACACGGCGGTCACTTCTGCGCCGAAGGCTTTCGCCAGTTGAACGGAATACGTCCCAATTCCGCCTGAAGCGCCTTGAATCAATACCTCTTGACCAGCGCGACACCCGCCCGCGTAGCGAATTGCCTGTAACGCTGTCAGCGCCGCGAGCGGCACAGCGGCGGACTCTTCAAAAGAGCGATTGTCAGGCTTCAACGTCAAATAAGCTTCGCGCGCAAGGACGTACTCGGCGAACGAACCGTGCGCGCATCCAAGCACTTCATCGCCCGGCTTGAAACGCGTGACGGTTTCGCCCACTGCTTCAACGATTCCGGCAACGTCGGTGCCAATGGCGGTGTCTTTGGGTTTGAGCCATCCGCCGGTTAGCAAGCGTACCAGGAACAAGGGCATAGTGAAGCGTCGCCACTCCTTTGCATTGATCGACGCGGCATGAACTTTTACCAGGACTTGCTTCTCCGTGGGCGCGGGTTTGTCTACCTCTGTGAGTTGAAGCGCCTCCGGCGGCCCAAAAGTTTCATAGCGAATTGCTTTCATGATGGCATCCTTAAATCAAGCGGTTGTTGCTACGCGCTGATTCCGCGGTCGCAGTTATTGAACAACTTCCACCGGGTCTGGTTGAAGCACGGTCACATTTTGCCCGGCGTATTTTTGATATAAATCACTACGCCGCTTTCTCCAAGCATCGAGACCGCCTCGCAGGTTGGTGATGTGCTTAAAGCCTTTCGCTTTCAAGAAATAAGAGATCATGACCGAAAGCCCGCCTCCCGGGCAATACACCAGAATATCCTTATCGCGTGGAAGTTGTTTCAAGTATTTTTCGACGAATAACGGATCGACCTCATAAGAATTCGGCAGACCCTTGAATTTCCTCCGGTCGTCCGGCGGACGCACATCGAGGATGTAGGTCTTTTCGTCAAATAGAATGTTTTCATTCAATTGAGCGGGCGTGATCATGTGAACGAACGAGATTCGACCTTCGATATAATCCCGAACTACCTGCGTCATATAGCGGATGTCTCGCGCCGAGGTATCATGCCCGAAACTGATCCGAACGGTCTCCCGTGCAGCCTGATCGGATAAGCCGATCGCTTTCAAAACGTGTGAGGGCGTGTCTTCCCCCGTACTGCACGCCGAACCGGCGGAGACTGCGATCCCGCGAAAATCCAGCATCCCCATCAGCCCGGCATTTTCCACACCGGGAAACGTAATACTGAGTGTGTTCGGCAGGCACTCTGCTTCCAAAGAATTTATGACACAATCCGGTTTGATTTCCTTGACTCGCTGAATCAACTGCTGTTTCAAGGCACGAGTCTGTTCGCCATGAGCTAGAAGTTTGTTGACATCCTGACAGGCGGCGCCAAACCCAACGATATTGTGGATGCTTTCGGTGCCAGCCCGCAACCCGCTTTCCTGGTGACCGCCATGCAGTAACGGAGTAAATGGACTGCCATCTTTGACATACAAGGCGCCAATGCCTTTCGGTCCATACAGTTTGTGCGCCGAAAACGAGGCGTAATCCACATCCCATGCGTGGACATCGATCGGTATCTTCCCCAATGCTTGCACACAGTCTGCCAATATCAACGCGCCGTGTTGTCTGGCGATTTTCGTCACAGCCTTGAGGTCTTGAATGACGCCGGTTTCATTGTTGGCTAACATGCAACAGATTAGAAATGTGTTCTCGTCAACCTGCTTTTCTAATTCAGGCAGTCGTACACGTCCTTTGTCGTCTACCGGGCAATATTCGACAACCACGCCCTGGGTTTCCAGATACGCCAGCGCATTCATCACGGAAGGATGTTCGATCGGCGTGGAAACAATCTTTTTCTTTTGGGGATGGAAGTGGGCGGCAACTGATTTGAGGACGGCATTATTCGATTCGGTCGCACAAGCAGTAAAAATGACTTCGGACGGGTCAGCATGGATAGCCTGCGATACATGTTCCCGCGCTTGTTCCACCAACCCGGCAGATCGTCTGGCAATGCCATAGAACGACGATGGATTGCCAAAATGATTTTTCAAAGCCTGATCCATTTTGCGGCGGACATGGCTGCTGACAGGCGTGGTTGCATTGTGGTCAAGATAGACCTGCCGATTGAAACGAATGAGATGCTTCAAGAAGGCGAAGTATTTAATTTCCATTGGATTTCCTCTGAGATCACCGCTGATTGGTCAACGCCAGGCGCGCGCCCAGAACGAACAAGATGCCGCCGCTGAGCCAGCGGAAGAACTTTGTGTAGTGAGGCTGGTTTGACATCCACGCTCCAACTGACCCAGCGAAATAGCCAACCAGGGCCAGAAAGCACAGCCCGAAGAGCGCGAATGTCAGACCCAGGATCGTCATTTGCAGGGTTATCTGCCCGCTCCCTTGATCCACAAACTGCGGCAGGAACGCCAAAAAGAAAACGGCGATCTTGGGATTGAGGACATTCGACATTACACCCTGCCAGAAAAGAGATCGGGAACTTGCGCCTGCGAATGAGGGTTGAAGGCTGAAGATGCTTTTATCCTGCCAGGCTTTGATGCCAAGATAGATCAAATAGATTGCGCCGAGATATTTGACCATGAGAAAGGCGAGCGCCGATGTCTGGAAGATCAAAGTCATTCCGAATGCCGCAGCCGTGGTGTGGACCAGGATCCCGCAAATGACGCCAATTGCTGACACGATGCCTGCCCGGCGCCCGTGAGCCATCCCGCGGGTAATCACATACAGCATATCGGGCCCCGGAGCAAGGATCAACGCCCATGAGACTCCGACGAACAAGGCAAATTTGGCTGGGTCAATCATCATCAACTGCTATTTTGCACATCCATCAAGTAACGCTGTCCATCGGTAGAGCCTTTATGGGGTTGCGGTGACTGTGGGGACACACAGTGGCGGCGGGGTTGGGGTCGGTGCATGAAATGAAAAAGTATTATTATCTTCTCGGCTCTCGACAACTTGATTGGTTACATCCACAGTTGCCTCATATTGTCCGCTCGGTATAGTGCCTGCGAAATGTAGCTCAATCGATTGACCCACCAGTAGACCATAATGGACCTCTTGGAGAATACCATTCAACTCGACAAAGAAAGGTCCGGCATTAGCGGCACCGACATTTTTGATTTGCACTCGAATCCCATAGGGTGAATAAGCGTTCACACAGCCACCTTGTCTCCCATCCATTTCGAGATACATGAAGTTGATGATCAAATCGGGTAGTGACGGGCGGTCTGATTCGCTTGTCGACTGGACCAATGGCAAAGAGGGCGAAGGTTTGGATGTTGTTGAATTCAAGGGAGGCTTGGATTTTGGGGCGCAAGCTACGATCGCGAGAATCAACAATCCGAGAACGCTGTGTATTCTAAGACTTCTCATGGTCTTTATAAAGCCTTTCAACTATTATGCACAGAATTCGATGCGGGCTAATCATAAAGTAGAAAGCGTCGGGTGGGTAATCTTATTAATTTAGAGAATTATGGCCGAGTTGGCCTTCTCCATCCATTTTTGTGTATTTACACCCTTTATAAGAAGCCACAGGATTTGCGAGATGCTGCCAATAAGGGCGATGACCAGGATGTAGGGCAAGAACTGATTTCCAAGCGGCGGATACAAGTAGGTCAGCCAGCCCAATCCTCCCAGCATTGACAATACGCCAAGAACTTGGGGCAGGAAGGTGGATCTAAAGATCAAAACACCATTCAAGAGGGTGGAAAATCCGAAAAATGGAAGCGCCATTCCGGCAGCCTGGTCATTCACATTGAGCAAGAGGAGCGCAAATGCTTGTAATTGTTCAACGTTAAATTCACTCAAGTAGTGAGAACCTCCCAGGACAAGCAGCGGAGTAATGTAAAAGAGGCGGCTAAGCGTCTTGATGATGCAACCGGTAAGACCGAAAAACAACGCAAGCAAGGAAATGCTCCTGCTTACCGGCTTCAGCAAAACATATAAAAGAACTGTCATGGCGATTTGGGAAGCCATTTCAATAAGGTAGACCGTGAAACCCAATTGAAACAGGTTCTTATGGGTCAGAATGTTGGCTGCCGTAGCCGCGGCATCGTCCTTTACGATGATTTTGCCGCTGATGACCATCTGGGCAATGATCCCCGCGGCAATGACGATCAGATAGAGCAGCCCGGCAATTCGCGCGTAAACTTGTGGTGATAATTCGGAAGCAGTGCGAGTCTTCATTTGTTTCTCTCCTGTGGTTAAGGTGGTCGATTATTGCATCTTCCACACTTCCCATTTTCCGTTTCCGTTCGTGGGCAGTCCTTCACCCAGCCATTCATACAACGAACCATCGTAGACCGCGACGTTTTCATGTCCCGTCATCAAATGCGCCGCGGCGTTAACTGCCGCCGCGATCCCGCCGCCGCAGTAGGTGATGATGCGTTTGCGTTGGGATAGAGACTCCAGGTGAAGCGCGAGTTTTTCATCAGGCTGGAAATAATCCATTCCCTGCATCATATCTCCCTGCATCAAATCCATGCAGGACAGGTTGATCGAGCCTGGGATGTGCCTGGCTTCATAACTGACGGGCGGTAATACGTTCACGACGGCGACATCGCCATCCTCTGCGGATGCCAATATCTCCTCTTTGCTGGCGAACATGCCTGACCTGAACTGACCTTCAAAAACAGACGGCTCATACTGATGAGCTTCCTGTTCAATCTTTCCCCCGGCATTTTTCCACGCCGTAAGCCCTCCGTTGAGAATGCGCACATTGTTCTGACCCGCATAACGGAGCACCCACCAGGCGCGGACCGCATATGGAAGCATTCCACACGCATAGACAACAACCTCCGAATCGCTCGATATACCTGCACTACCGATTTGCGTAACAAGTTTGTCTTCGGACAATATTGTGCATGTATACGGACTGGTGGGATCTGAAAATCTCTCATGATCGAAATACACCGCTCCAGGAATATGCCCTTGCAAGTAGACGTCATCGGTAATGGTGGCATCGTAGATTCGAATATTTTTGTCATCCAATTTCTTTAGCAGTTCATCTGCTTCGATCAAAATACTCTCGCGCTTCATCGTTTATTCTCCTTATTCCTTCATATGGTTAGATCAGACAGATTCGAGCGTGGGTTTTTCCTGCTGTTCGACGCTGACGCCTTTAATCATTAGCCATAACGCCAGCGTTACCTCGAACGCCAACATGGGTAACCACACCAGCCAGGTGGTCGATGCCGACCATGACATGGACCCTCCGAACAGTCCGGCGAGTTGCAGGGGCAGGATCAAAACTAGCAAACCAGACGCGATCACGCCCAATTGAGCCAGCGAAGTTGGAATCATTCGTCCGCGCAGGAAAAGCCAGGAAAAGAGCAGGCTGCCTACGGCAAAATAGATTGCGCTCTCGCCATACTGAACCGCTTCGAGCACACGACAGGTCAGAGCCAGCATGGCGAGAGCGAGTCCCTGCTTGTAGGTGAGCGCATACAGGGTCACACCCAGCACAAGAGCTGAAAAGGACTGGACCAACAAAAGCACATCTCCCACCTGTGACTCACTGCTCAACGCCATACTGGTGACGCCGGCTACGATATAAAAGAGGAATGTGAAACCTGCGACTCGTGCATATGTACGATTTGATGTTTCGGAGGTATTCATGGGTTGATTTCTCCTGAGCGAAATTTTCTCAAGATTATCAATCCATTGTGGAGGAATTGTGGACGAGTGCGGGAGAGTTTGTGGAGGTTGGTTAAACAAAGATGTATAATTGAAGTAGAGGTATCTATGGTCACAATTACTGTTACCCTTTCAGAAGACCGCTTGCAAAGACTGAAAGAACTTGCAAAACAATTTCGTGTTGCTCCCGAAGAGCTTCTTCGGGTGAGCGTGGAAGAACTTATCGCGCGCCCACAAGCGGATTTTCAAAAAGCGCTCGAATACGTTCTTGAGAAAAACAAAGAGCTTTACAAACGACTGGCATAATCATAATGCGCTATATCACAGTCGGTGAAGCGCTCGATACTTATCAGCGCGTCGTGCAACAATCGGGTGGGTTGATCGGGATTCGCGACTTCGGCGCATTGGAGTCTGCAATTGCGCAACCTTATATGACATTTAATGATCAGGAACTTTACCCCACTCTCGCAGACAAAGCTGCGGCGCTGGGATTTTCTTTAATTCAAAATCATCCATTTGCAGATGGTAACAAACGCACAGGACATGCTGTAATGGAAGCGTTTTTGGTTTTGAACGGATATAAAATCAATGCGAGTATAGATGAGCAGGCGGAAATTATCTTATCTGTTGCATCAGGGCAACTTGGTCGAGAAGGATTTACAGATTGGCTTGCAAAACATATTCAGTTACGAGACTTGTAACTTTTCGCGCTTTTATGCGTCTGATACAATGCGGGGCGGTAATAACAAGGGACAAAGCATCGTCTTGGTGATGGTCGAAAAAATATAATCAGGTGAACTTCACTGCATAGGAAGATACAATGTCTACAAATGGGAATGAGAAGCACGTAAAAGTATTGATTTTGGGGTCGGGGCCGGCGGGGCTATCGGCGGCATTGTATGCGGCGCGCGCTGAACTGGCTCCTGTTGTGTTGACGGGTATGCAGTTGGGCGGTCAAGCCGCGTTGACGTTTACCATCGAGAATTACCCTGGTTTTCCAACAGGTGTGGGTGGACCGGAATTGGGTGAGTTGTTCCAAAAGCAAGCCGAAAACTTTGGCGCGAAGGTTGAGTTCGATACAGCGCATGAAGTGGATTTTTCGAAGCGTCCATATAAAGTGATCACCGATAGCGGAGAATACAAAGCAGATACGGTTATCATATCCACAGGCGCGAGTCCAAATCATCTCAATGTTCCGGGTGAAGTTGAGTTGACAGGGCGCGGCGTTTCATATTGCGCCACTTGTGACGGCTGGTTCTTCAAGGATAAGAAAGTTGTGATCGTCGGCGGCGGAGACAGCGCGCTCGAAGAGGGTCTCTTCATCACACGCTACGCCTCCAGCGTGACCGTGATCCATCGTCGGGATGAATTCCGCGCGGGCGCAATTTTGCAGAAGCGTGCGAAAGAGCATCCAAAGATGAAATTTATCCTTGACACGGTTGTGACTGAAGCGGTGGGCTCAGATAAACTTACAGCCTTGAAATTAAAGAATGTAAAGACCGGGGATGAAACCATCTTTGAAACAGATGGCTTGTTCATTTTCATCGGTCATACGCCGAATACTCAGATGTTCGAGAATAAATTGAAGATGAGCGACCTGGGCTATATCATCGTAAATGACAAGATGGAAACTAATATCCCCGGCGTGTTTGCGGCTGGGGAAGCGGCTGACCCGCACTTCAGGCAGGTCATTACCTCTGCGGGGATGGGCGCCGCAGCAGCTATTCAGGCGACGCGATTCCTCGAAGAAACGGAATCAAGCTAGAGGTCGAGAAAGAAGCGAGAGAAGGACTCCCCCTACCGAATCGGGTAAAGGGAGTCCTTCTTTTAATTCGTCTTCGCCATTTTGTAAACACAAAAAAGTGACATTTTGTACTTTTGGCATATTGCTCTTTCAGATAGAATATATCGAAAATCAACGGCGCTTTTACGCCGATTTTATATGGAGGCAGAATGAAGAAAATCTCTATTATTGGCGCTGGCAATACGGGCGCGACGGCCGCTCACTGGCTTGCCGAGCGCGAACTTGCTGACGTGGTACTGGTGGATGTGGTTGAGGGCATGCCGCAGGGTAAGGGTCTCGATATGTTGGAGGCCATGCCCATTATCGGCAAAGATACAAAAGCGATCGGCACGAATGATTATGCCGACACGAAGAACTCCGATATTGTAATCATCACGGCAGGCGTGGCGCGCAAGCCCGGCATGAGCCGCGATGACCTGCTCAAGATCAATGCTGAAATTGTCGGTAAAGCCGCGACCGAATCGTTGAAGAATTCGCCGAACGCGTTCTTTATTGTTCTGACGAATCCTCTTGACACGATGGCGTACCTCACCATGAAAATGACGAAGTTGCCGCGCGCGCGCGTGATCGGCCAGGCTGGTATTTTGGACTCGGCCCGTATGCGCGCTTTCGTTGCGATGGAAGCAGGCGTGAGCGTTGAAAATGTTAATTGTTATGTACTGGGTGGGCATGGCGACGAGATGGTTCCCCTTACTCGCCATTCCAATATCGCGGGCATTCCGTTGCGTGATTATTTCCCCGCCGACAAACTCGCAGCGATCGTGAATCGCACACGCAAGGGCGGCGGTGAGATAGTCAATTTGCTGAAAACCGGTTCGGCTTACTATGCGCCCTCCCTCGCCTGTGTGCAAATGGCGGAAGCGATCCTCAAAGATAAGAAGTTGATCGTACCGTGTGCCACTCACATGGAAGGCGAATACGGCTTGAACGATATGTACTTCGGCGTGCCGGTAATGCTGGGCGCAGGCGGCATGGAAAGAATCATCGAGTACAAATTCGACGCCGATGAAAAAGCCATGTTTGAAAAGTCTGCTGCGTCGGTGAAAGAAACGCATGAGGCGTTGAAGAATTTGGTGGCTTTATAAACGGAACATGTAAACAGGTAGACACGTAAACATGTTTACCTTGTGTACTTGTATACTTGGTACTTATAAAAGGAGTTTCCCATGATTTTACAGGAAAAAATTCAAGCCCAGCTTCCCGAGTGGCGCGAACGGATCAAAAAACTAGCCAAGGATCATTCTGAAGTAAAGGTTGCCGAAGTTAATATTGGACAGATCGTTGGCGGGATGCGTGATATCAAGTCGCTGTTGACGGACGTCTCTTTCGTAGACCCTGCGGAGGGCATTCGTTTCCGCGGCATGTCCATCCCCGAAGTGTTGAAGTCCCTGTCCAAGGGGCGCGGCAATAAGATGCCGTTGGTGGGTGGTTTGTATTATTTGCTGATGATCGGCGAAGTGCCGACCAGGGAACAGGCGCTGGAAGTGGAAGCCGAATGGGCGAAGCGCTCTGAACTTCCTGACTACGTTTATAAAATGCTCAAGGCCATGCCCAAAGACACGCATCCGATGATTTTGTTCACCCAAGCGGTTATGGCTTTGGCGAGAGATTCAGCCTTCACGAAGAAATATCACGAAGGCATGAAGAAGGATGCCTACTGGGAACCCGCGCTGGAAGACAGCATGAACCTGACCGCGAAACTTCCGGTCATTGCGGCGTTCATTTATCGCTATAAATACTTTGGCGAGAAGAAGAAACCCAGATACAATCCCAAATTGGATTACGGCGCGAATTTTTCCAAGATGATGGGCGTATCGGATAGGAAAGGTTACGCGGAACTTGCGCGTTTATATTTCATTCTGCATTCAGATCACGAGTCTGGAAACGTCAGCGCACATGCCACGCATCTGGTTGGATCATCTCTTGCGGATATTTATTATGCTTTCTCTGCTGGGATGTGCGGTCTGGCGGGTCCTTTACATGGCCTTGCCAATCAAGAGTGTCTTGGCTGGCTGCTGGATGTGCACAAGAAATTCGGCGGTGTGCCATCACGCGATGACTTATACAAATTCGCATGGGATACGCTCAACAGCGGCAAAGTCATCCCGGGTTACGGGCACGCAGTTTTGCGCGTTCCAGATCCACGTTTCACCGCACAGATGGAATTTGCCAAGAAGCATTTCCCGCAGGATGAACTTATCCGCCTTGCGGATATGGTCTTTGATGTTGTGCCTGCCGTATTGAAGGAACAGGGCAAAGCCAAGAATCCTGCCCCGAACGTGGATGCCATTTCCGGCACCTTGCAGTATTACTACGGTGTGCGCGAATTTGACTTTTACACGGTGTTATTTGGCGTTGGCCGCGCCCTCGGTGTGACAGCTAACTACGTGTGGGCACGTGCGTTGGGTCAACCGCTCGAGCGTCCCAAATCACTGACTACGAAGATGTTGGAAGACATCGTCGCAAGGTCGGCTGAGCCTGCATAAGATGAGACCGTAAACAAAATTCCCGAAACCAAAGTTTCGGGAATTTTCCATCATGTCTTATCCTGTTTTTTTGTGGACGTCTGTTGCGAGATCAAACTTGACCAGGTGCACAATTCTCGCTCTATCCCGCAAATACCACGGGACGATCTGACGGGCATGCTCGATATTCTCCGCTTCCACAATGGCCCAACCGGTGTGGTCGTTGTCCTTGCAGCCCCACTCAAAATGATGCAGATAACCTGCAGCGTGCAGGTCTTGCAGAACCTGAGTGCATTTTTCGATCGGGTGGGGTGATTCGATCATATAGCGTTCCATGTCAACTCCTTTTTAACAATAAATTGTGGTTTGATTGTATAACCCAGTAGTTAAGCAATGGGTTCTAATTACATCCCTCGCCTAATCCATCTCGCTGTATAATCATGTCAGACAATGAAATTGGAGTTTCCATGACTTCCCAAAACAATCGCAACCCCGGCACGCCCCTTGACCTTGACTGGGTGATGGGCGCGCACGTCAACAAAAGCGCGGTGGAGCGCCGCACCGCCACATTGACTGGCCGCCGCACCGTCAAAAAGGACTGGCAGGCAGCCTGGCTTTTACGCGCCATCACCAACATTGACCTGACCACTCTAGCGGGCGACGACACACCCGGGCGCGTGAAGCGGCTGTGTGCCAAAGCCAGAAATCCGATCCGCCCCGATATGATGGAAAAACTTGGACTCGATGGGGAGAAGATCACCGTCGGTGCGGTGTGCGTGTACCCCAACCGTGTCGCGGACGCAGTTCATGCGCTTCGGGGCTCGGACATTCCAGTTGCCTCTGTTGCGACAGGTTTTCCTGCGGGACAGACTCCTCTGCCACAAAGAATCCAGGAAATTGAGCAAGCCGTGGAAGCAGGCGCGAAAGAAATTGACGTGGTTATCGCCCGCAACTATGTATTGACTGGCGATTGGCAGTCCATGTACGACGAGTTGCAGCAATTCCGCAAAGCCTGCGGTGACGCGCACATGAAGACCATTTTGGCGACAGGTGACTTGGGTTCACTCAAACAGGTTTATCAAGCCAGCCTCGTGGCAATGATGGCAGGCTCGGACTTTATCAAGACCTCGACGGGCAAAGAGTCGGTCAATGCCACACTGGAATTTAGTCTGGTGATGACGCGTGCCATCCGCGATTATCTCGAACGCTACGGCTACAAAGTGGGATTCAAACCCGCTGGCGGAATCAGCTCCGCGAAGCAGGCGCTGGCGTGGCAGTCGCTGATGAAGGAAGAACTCGGTGATGAATGGCTGAAGAATGATCTGTTCCGCATCGGTGCAAGTAGTCTTTTGACCGACATCGAGCGGCAGTTGTATCACTACCTCACAGGTCACTACGCCGCGAAACATCACATGCCGATGGGATAGAGTTGTGTAGTCATTGCGAAGGCGATAGCCTGAAGCAATCTCATGACATTGTTGGAGATTGCTTCGTCGGGAAAAGCACCCTCCTCGCAATGACGGAGAAACGAAAGGTGAGTTATGACCATACTAATAGAAATACCCGACGCTGTAGCGCGTGCGATACGTATCCCGCGCAAGGAACAGCAGCGCCAGTTGAAGATCGAACTGGCAGTCAGCCTGTACGCGCAGGGCATCCTTTCATTTGGAAAAGCCTCTGAACTCGCAGAAATGACACTGTTGGAATTGGGTGTTTTGCTTGGCAAGCGCAATATCCCGCGCCAATACGATGAGACTGACTTACAGGATGATGTCGCATATGCTAACAGTTAGTATTTTCTTTATTGAAAGGAGTAAAAAATGAACTCAAATGCTCTCGCGTCACAAGATTTGGTCCGCAAGGCGGTCATTGAAGTGGCGCAGTTACAAGATAAAGAACTCTTGATTGTGATTGAGATGGTGGACACTCTCAAAAAACAGCGCGCGCGTCCAAACAAGGAATTGGCAGCAGAAATCCTTGCCAAAGCCAAAGCCCGCGCAGAGGAAATGAAACATCTTTCGCATGAAGAGGTTGTACAACGATTTATCGATGCGACGGAGCGAATACGTATAGAAGCTATTGAAAAAGGTACAGCTATTGAGGGGGAATGGGAAAGTGACTAAACGTCTGCGTGCTGTGTTCGACACCAATGTTTTCGTATCCGCTTCTTTGAGCAAAAATGCTAACAGTCCCACGCGTGAATTGTTGGAACGTTGGAAAAGGAAGGAGTTTACAATTGTCATCTGCGACCAGATCGCCAAGGAATTCATCGAAAAACTCGAGGAGCGTAATTTTCCTTCCGATGAGATTGACGAACAGGTTTCTGCTCTTGCACGTGCGGCAGAGTGGGTGGATGTCCCTGCCGAGAAAATCGAAGCCCTGCTCTCCGACCCTGACGATAATGTCATCGTCGCCTGCGCAGTGGAGGGTGGCGCAAATTACCTTGTGACCTACGACCCGCATTTCGATTCCCTGCATGGCGATTATCGCGGGATTAAAATTGTCAAAGCCATTCCGTTTTTGGATGTGTTGAGGAAGCAGTGAGGTAAATATGACAAAATGGGAATACCTTCAAGTAGAAGTTCATTATTCTAGCCCACTAAACAAAGAAAATTTGGTTACAGCAAATGGCAAAACAATATTCAGAGATGCTGTGAACATTCCAAATTTACCTGATTACTTTAACCTGTTAGGCAAAGATGGTTGGGAATTGGTTAATTTTAAAAAAGGATGGGTTTACTTTTTTAAGCGACCTTTGGAATAATACTCTGCTGGTTTGGATGCGCCCCGCCACGAGCATGCGGGACTACTCAACCACCAGCAGTAGGATGTAATTGGAGTTTATTATGTCAAAATTACTTGAAATCTTCAAAAGCATGGAATACGGACCCGCACCCGAAGCACCTGATGCTGTCAAGGCGTGGCTGGATGAGCATGGACGCAAGTTCGGCTTGTTCATCAACAATGAATGGGTGACGCCGAAGGGTGCGAAGTTCTATTCATCCATCAATCCAGCGAATGGCGAGTTATTGGCAGAGACCACGCAGGCGGGACAAAAAGAAGTGGATGCGGCTGTCGCTGCGGCGCATGAGGTATTTGGGACATGGAGCAAGACCCCTGGCGTGGTGCGAGCGCGATATCTTTATGCGATTGCGCGGAATATTCAGAAACATCATCGCTTGCTGGCGGTGTTGGAATCCATGGATAATGGCAAGCCGATCCGCGAGTCGCGCGATATTGATGTGCCGCTGTTGGCGCGTCACTTTTACTATTATGCAGGCTGGGCACAGTTGATGGAAACCGAACTGCGCGATTATCAGCCCGTCGGTGTGGTGGGACAGATCATCCCGTGGAACTTCCCATTGCTCATGCTGGCGTGGAAGATTGCGCCTGCGATTGCAATGGGTAACACGGTTGTGTTGAAGCCCGCTTCGTACACACGTCTTTCGGCTTTGTTGTTCGCAGAGATTGTCGCCGAGGCGGGAGTGCCTGCGGGCGTAGTGAATGTCATCACGGGTTCAAGCAGCGCAGGCTCGGTGATCGTCACACATCCCGATGTGGATAAGATCGCCTTCACGGGTTCAACGGATGTCGGGCGCACGCTTCGCCATCAGACCGCTGGCTCGGGCAAGAAACTGTCGCTCGAGTTGGGTGGCAAGAGTCCATTCGTCGTGTTTGACGATGCCGATTTGGATGGAGCAGTTGAAGGCGTGGTCGATGCGATCTGGTTTAATCAGGGTCAAGTCTGTTGCGCAGGGTCAAGGCTGATAGTGCAGGAAAATGTCGCGGCGAAGTTTATCCAAAAATTAAAGAATCGCATGGAACACATGCGCGTGGGCAACCCGCTTGATAAATCCATTGACATGGGCGCGATCGTCGATCAGTCGCAATGGGACACGATTGATGGTTGGGTGAAGACGGGCATTGCCGAAGGCGGTGAATGTTTTCAGCCGAATATCGCGCTGCCCGAAAAGGGGCTGTTTTATAAACCAACTTTGATTACTGGTCTTGATCCCGCGGCGTCAACTGTTCAAGAAGAAATTTTTGGACCCGTGCTGGTCTCGCTCACATTCCGCACGCCGAGCGAAGCCATCGAACTTGCGAACAACACGCGCTATGGTCTCGCGGCGAGTGTCTGGAGCGATAACATCAACCTCGCGCTCGATGTCGCGAGCAAGATCAAGGCGGGCTCGGTCTGGGTCAACTGCACCAATCAATTCGACGGCGCGTCGGGCTTCGGCGGCTATCGCGAGTCGGGCTTCGGGCGCGAAGGCGGCAGGGAAGGTCTCTTTGAATATTTAAGACCGACATGGATGGATCGTCCACGCCCTGAGTTGGTTCTGGATGAAAAGAAGAAGTGGGGCGAACACGTTCCAGCGCTTCCTTCTCAGCCGACGACTGATCGGGCAAAGGGACATTCGCTACCCCCGATTGACCGCACCCCGAAGATGTACATCGGCGGCAAGCAAGTCCGCCCCGATGGCGCATACACCTTGAGCGTGTTGAGCGCGAAAGGAAAATTGGTCGGTCAGGTTGGCGATGGCAATCGCAAAGATATTCGTGATGCAGTCGAAGCCGCACACAAAGCGCGGACATCAGGCTGGGCGATGCGCCATGGCTACAACCGTTCGCAAATTTTATATTTCATCGCGGAGAATCTCGATGCCCGCAATGCTGAATTTGTAAAACGCATTGTTGAAATGACAGGACGCACGCAGAAGTCCGCGCAAGCCGAAGTGGACGCGTCCGTTGAAAGATTATTCACCTACGCAGCCTGGGCGGACAAATACGGCGGCAGCGTGCAAGAGACCACCCTGCGCGGAATCACCGTCGCAGTCAATGAACCTGTCGGAGTGATCGGTATTGCCTGCCCCGATGAAATGCCCTTGCTTGGATTTATCTCACTCATGGCGCCTGCGATTGCACGCGGCAACACCGTGGTGATGATACCCAGCCAGAAATATCCGCTCTCCGCCATGGACTTCTATCAGGTGCTCGACACGTCTGATGTGCCTGGCGGCGTGGTCAACATCGTCACAGGCGACCGCGACCATCTGGTCAAAACTCTTGTTCAGCACGAAGATGTTGATTCGGTTTGGTATTTCGGCTCGGCAGAAGGCAGTTACCACGTCGAGAACGAATCCGTATCCAATATGAAGCGCACGTGGACAGGCTACGGTCTGCCCCGCGATTGGATGTCCCGCGAGCAGGGCGAAGGTCACGAGTTCCTGCATGAGGCAACTCAGGTCAAGAATATTTGGGTGCCGACGGGGGAGTGACAGGTATAATTAAAATATGGCTACCAAAAACCCTTCCCGCGTGAAGATCAAGGTTCCCAAGAAGGAATTGGCTGATTTCTGTCGCCGTTATAACGTGCAGAAATTGGCTTTGTTCGGTTCTGTACTTGGAGAGAATTTCCGCGCGGAGAGCGATGTGGATGTATTGGTGTCCTTTCAGCCAAATGCAAAAATCGGTTTCATCACTTTTTCCCGAATGCAACGCGAACTTGCCGAGTTATTCAATCGCCCAGTGGACTTGGTTCCGATGGATGGCTTGAAGCCCGTCATCCGCGACTCCGTCCTCTCGAATATCGAGGAAGTGTATGCGTCCTGAAAAACTTTACTTGACGGACATTGTCGAGGCTGCGCAAGCCATTGCACGGTTTGTCATGGGCGAGAGTTATTACGAATTCGAGCAGAATGAGATGATGAATAGCGCCGTGCTTCAAAAACTGACTGTCATCGGCGAAGCCGCGTCCCGCCTGCCAAAAGAGTTTACAACCCGCTTTCCAGAAATCCCGTGGGTGGATATTATCGGTTTTCGGAATATTGCCGTGCATGAATATTTTGCCATTCGCTGGGATATTGCTTGGATCGCGGCAACAGATGAAGTTCCCGTTTTGAAGGAACAAATCGAAAAAATCTTGCGGGATGAATTTCAGGATTAGCAGATTTCCTGCACGAGGCGACTCAGGTCAAGAATATCTGGGTGCCGACGGGGGAGTGACAGGTATAATTGCGTTGTCGAGAAGGAGTTTATTATGTTGGCGCAAACGGCTCTTAAATATGATGTGGAAGTGAGTAAGGATGGGCATGTTGAGTTAACTGTCCCATTTCCTGCTGGCGCGCATGTGACTGTCTTTGTGTTAGAAGCGGGCGACGTGTTTGCCGATTTGCTGTATGCCTCGCAAAGCAGTCTCGATTTTTGGGATAACCCGCTGGACGATGAGGATTGGAACAATGCCTGAGCAAGGGGATATTTTGCTGGTTCCGATTCCGTTCACCGACTTGTCGTCGCAGAAACGACGCCCTGTTATTGTTGTCTCAAACAATGTTTACAACCAGAAAACAACAGATTTGGTTGTGGTGGCAATGACATCCAACCCTGTTGAAGCAGATTACAGTTTTACGATCACTTCCGATGATCTTGAAAAAGGGACGCTTAACCACCCCGGCAAAGTACGCGTGGACAAAATCTACACGATTTCCAAGTCCATTGTGGTCAAGACATTTGGGCGGGTAAGCGGAAAGGTGTTGGATCGTATTCGGAGTGAACTGCAGAGTTTGACTGCAAAGAAGTAATTGAAAGATTAAGAACCCGTCCCACCATGCAGGCACCCTCTCCAAATCCGAACTGTGGAAACTCAGGAAATTGCCCAACTCTCTATTTCGGATTTGGGGAGGGACGGGGAGGGGCAGAATATCTGGGTGCCGACGGGGGAGTGAGGGGGAAAGGATGAAGGATGAAGATTGGTAAATGGTAAATGGTGAGTGGGGCGTGGGGCGTGTTACGTGTTGCGTGGTGCGAAAACTGCTCTCGGAAAACGGATGCAAGGATGTTGCCCCAGAGTTTTGAAGGAGTTTTGTTGTAAAATTGGACTTGAACGAGTAAGTTTGCGCTTGAAACCTTCGCTCAATCGTGAATGAAAAAAGGAGTAGATGCGATGCCGCTATCCACTGATGGTCCCTATATTCAAGCCGCCTGTTTTTGCGACATGGTAATCGAAGATAAGGCTGGCGTTTTATCCTTGTTAAGGATTATTGATACTCTCACGCATAGCGTCGCGAGTCCAACGCCGCCAGATGAAATGTCCCCTTTTGGTTACACACTAAAACTTGTGTTGATGCTTAAATCTGGAGCCGCCAGAGGGAGGCATAATTTAAAAATCGTCCCTGAATTACCAAATGGAACGACACAACCCCCAACCGAGGTGACTGTTCATTTCGAGGGTGAAGAAAAAGGCCAAAATATCGTGGCCGACATGAATTTCGTCTTCACCCTCGAAGGGCTTTATTGGTTCAATGTCTATTTGGGTGAAACAAAACTGACATCCATCCCGCTGCGCGTCAAATATAACCGTCTCGTAGTTGGGATTACTGAACAGCGACCGACGACGCCCTGATGATATTGGCTGAATACACACCTATTGGCCACTGCTTGGATGTCTCATTCGATGAGCCAGTTTGGTTTACCGTGCTTGGAGTGGCGCGCAGGTAGGTGATCACGACAGAATGCTCTCGTAACACCTGTTTCAGAAATTCGACGAAATCCTCGCGAGTACGAATGTTTAAATCCAATTCCGTCAAGCCCAGTTCAATCGCGGAGATAACATCGGCGTCCGCTGAATCGGGATACCTGATTAAAGCGGGCAGACGCGGAACAAACCACTCTTCCAAATCGTGAGTGGTAATCCGATTTTCTACGAAATCCAGGATCGTGTCTCTTAGCATAGAGGAAATCATGTCAGAAGCCTTTCCTTCCGATGAAACCAGCGTTGAATGGGTCTCCAAAGATATTATACGTCAAATTTTCAACGAGAGGGGAATATTCGAAAAAGTGAAAACTGGCGAACTGACCATTCACGTGAAAAGAAACTCACATCCAACCAACCCGCCGCCAGCGGGGGAACCTGTCTGTACTTGGAGCCAGATCGTTTATTACTATACCCAAGAGGGCGAACCTGTAGCAATCGTCCATCAGTTTCTGAGGCCAGATGGAACAATCGGCGCGAGCGGCTTGCCAGACCCCAAACGCATTTTTCTCGAGGGGCGGATCATTTCCACGCACACGGAAAAAACATAGCCAAATCAGGAATTGGCGGCGTGGTCAACATTGTCACGGGCGACCGCGACCACCTGACCAAGACTCTCGTCCAGCACGAAGACGTGGACGCGGTCTGGTACTTCGGCTCGGCGGAAGGCAGTTACTGGGTGGAGTACGAGTCCGCCGCCAACATGAAGCGGACGTGGGTCGGCTACGGCCTGCCGCGCGATTGGATGTCCCGCGAACAAGGCGAAGGTCACGAGTTCCTGCACGAGGCGACCCAGGTGAAGAATATCTGGGTGCCGACGGGGGAGTGAGGGGAGGAGAGATTGGTGCGTGATGCGTAAGACCTCCGAGCCGTCTCGGAGGTCTTTGTTTGCCATGCTATAATTTCGGCGCGGAGATTTTCACGATGACCACTGACCTTACTTTCATCACCAACGAAGAAAACCAAACTTTGAAAGACAGGTTTCATGTCTTGATCAAAGACGCGCGTTTTTTCGATGTGTTAGTGGGATATTTTTTCACGAGCGGCTTTTATGCAATTTACCCCGCCCTTGAAGAAACGGAGAAAATCAGAATTCTGGTTGGGATTAACACGGACAAGCAAACCTATGAAATGCTTACCACTGCAAAGGAAGAAAAACAACTTGAACTCATCCTTTCACACGGGGAAGCGAAACAGATTGTCGAAAAGAAGGTTGCAGAGGAACTTGACGAGTCGCAGGATAATCGAAATGTGGAACGGGGCGTAATAAAATTTATCGAATGGGCCAGGAACGGGAAACTTGAGATCAAAGCCTATCCGTCTCAAAACATTCACGCCAAAGTTTATATTATGACCTTCAAGGAAGGCGACCGCGATAAGGGCAGGGTCATTACAGGTTCAAGCAACCTGACCCAAGCGGGATTAATGGATAACCTTGAATTCAATGTCGAATTGAAGAATCCAGCCGATTATCAATTTGCCCTTGATAAATTCAATGAACTCTGGAAAGACGCGGTTGACATCAGCGAAAAATATATCGAGACCATCGAAACCAAAACGTGGCTCAATCAAGATATTTCACCTTATCAACTGTACTTGAAGCTGCTATATGAATACTTCAAGGATGAACTAAGCCAAACGGATGAGGTCTTTGCGAATTACCTTCCCGAAAACTTTTTGAAACTCGAATATCAGGAACAAGCCGTATTGAATGCCAAGAAAATTCTTGAAGAATATGGGGGCGTCTTTATTTCCGATGTAGTGGGGTTGGGAAAAACCTATATTGCCACCTTGTTGGCAGGACAATTGGATGGCAGAACATTGGTGATTGCCCCGCCTGTGCTTCTGGATGAAGATAACCCAGGCTCATGGCGAAATGCTTTTGTTGATTTTGGCGTGCGCGCGGCTGATTTCGAATCCATCGGGAAACTTGACGATATCCTGGAAAGAGGAACACAGAAATACGTCAACATCATCATTGACGAGGCGCACCGATTTAGAACCGAAACGAACACAACTTACGAAAAACTTGCGGAGATTTGCCGAGGCAAACGGGTGATCCTGGTTACAGCCACGCCCTACAACAATTCGCCCAAAGATATTTTGAGCGAATTGAAGTTATTCCAAAGTTCTCGTAAAAGCACAATACCCAATTTGCCCGACCTTGAATCTTTCTTTGGCAAATTACAAAAGAGACTCAAAGGCTTGGATCGCCAAAAAGATAATGAAGAATATTTGCGTGTAGTTCGGGAAAACGCTCATGCGATACGCGAGAAAATCTTGAAATATTTAATGGTACGGCGCACGCGAAACGAAATATCTCATTGGTTCGGCAACGATTTGAAGGCGCAGGGATTGAAATTCCCCGATGTCGCCAACCCTGAGCCGCTGTTCTATGAACTCAACGAGCAGGAAGATGAGATATTCAATACCACCATTGGACTCATCTCCCAAAAATTCACCTATGCCCGTTACACTCCATTGTTGTATTCCAAAAAGACGCTCGACCAGTTGGAAGAACAAGCCCAACGCAACATGGGCAAATTCATGAAAATCCTATTGGTCAAAAGATTGGAAAGCAGTTTCTTTGCCTTCAAGAACTCGATTGACAGGTTTATCCATTCCTACGAACTGTTCATTGCCGAGTACGAAAAAGGCAATGTCTATCTCAGCAAAAAGCACATCAACAAGATTTTCGAATTGCTGGAAAACGACGACGATGAGGCTGTCCAGCGTTTGATTGACGAAGGCAAAGCGGAACGGCATGACAGCAAGGAATTTACAGATAACTTCATTCTGGATTTGAGAAACGACCTGGAAATTCTCCAGCAGGTAAAAAGCCTATGGAAGAGAATTGACCGCGACCCGAAATTGCTTGCCCTGCTGAAAAAACTTGAAACGAACAAACTTCTGAAAGAAAATAAACTGATTCTCTTTACCGAATCGAAAGAGACGGCGGAGTACCTGGCAAAGAACGTCAACAAGGCACATCCGACTGATGCGCTTTGCTTTACTGGCGGTTCAGGGGAAGCCACGCGCCAGATTGTGATTCAAAACTTCGACGCCAAAGCGCGCCGCCAGAAGAACGATTATCGGATTTTGATTTCAACGGAAGTCCTTTCG
>Ga0194120_10001380_pt1 | contig 44497 bp, 34 predicted proteins | sample TA2MahCa65mmetaG_FD_148642 | JGI IMG/M metagenome (GOLD analysis project Ga0194120, IMG submission 148642) | Freshwater microbial communities from Lake Tanganyika, Tanzania - TA2015019 Mahale Deep Cast 65m | ecosystem: Environmental > Aquatic > Freshwater > Lake | place: Tanzania: Lake... | reverse complement strand
AAATCCCTTGGAAGGTCAACCAGGCGGCCGCCGAACAGACCGTGCTCTGGCTCAGATTGAACACTACCTGGATCGGCGTCGGCCTGGCTCCGGTTCGGTAATAGGCCTGGGCCAGTGTCCCCCCCCCAGCCGATCGTGGTGGTTTGAAGCAGGCTCAGCTCCGGGACGCTGACCAGGATGAACACGTAGTTCAAACTCATTGTGCCGGTGATGCCCGGCAACTTGATCTTCAGCCGCGAGGTGAGGATCGCCAGAACCAGGTAAAGGCAGAACTGAGAGAATTGCTGCTGGTTCCAAAGGCCAGGGGCCCTGAGGCATACCACAAGCCCCAGGGCCCACATGGCCAGGATGTACAACTTCGCAATAAGGCGGAGACCCTTCATCGTCCGGCTTCCGGCGGAGCGGAACGCTCCCTAGTAGATCTCTTCGTCCGGATCACCTTCGCTTATGATGCTAAGTGCCTGAGTGACCATGGCCGCGGTCTCGCCCCACAGGACGTTATCGCCCCACAGAACGTTGTCGCCCCACAGTACGTTGAAGCCTGCCGTACCAGCAAGGCCCCAGATCACGTTGTCCCCCCAGATCACGTTCGTGCCCGTGACTACCGCATCTCCCCAGATCACGTTCGTCGGCCAGTTCGTCGTATCGCCCCAGATCACGTTGTTGCCTAGAACCAGCGATACCGTGTTCGTCGACGCATTGAAGATGGCTGTCGGAGAGGCCGCGCTGCCGGTGGCCACCGTCGTGTCGTTTAGCGCGGCCCAAACGTCCAGGTACCCCGCGCCTACGGTGAACAGATCGTAGTAAACAACATAAGTGATTCCGGTCACCTTGTCCTTGATCGAGGAGGAACGCGGGAACGACTTCGATGCCGTCCGCATCAGCCGGGCCTTCACTTGGTCAGGCGTCAAGTTGGGGAATTTCTGCAGGAGCAGTGCCGCGGAGCCCGACACCATCGGGGCCGCCATGGAAGTACCGCTCAGCCTCATGTAGGCCGACGAGCTAGCTAGCGGATCATAGAGCAGCTTGTTCACCGCGTTGTTAGAGAATTGGCCGATCAGTGTGGAGCCCGCGCTGAGATCGCTGATGACGCGGTTGCCCGGAGCAACCAGGTCAGGCTTCACGATGTGGTCGATCGGAGTGGGGCCCTTGGAGCTATAAGTGGCGATCTGATCGTTGGCTTTCGACGGGCTGGAGCGCGTGTTCATAGCGCCCACGGTGATCACGTAGGGGCTGTTGCCCGGCGAACCGATCATACCGTATCCGCTGGTTCCGAAGCTGTTGTCACGGCCGCGGTTGCCGGCCGCCACCACCACTACGATGCCGGCATCCCAGGCCGCCTTCACCGCTTGGCACAGCGGATCCAGCGCGTAGCTTTCATAGACCGGGCGGCCGAGCGAGAGGTTGATCACACGGATGTTGTATTGGGTCTTCAACGCGATGGCGCGATTGATCGCCGCGATCACGCCCGCGTCGGTTCCGGCGCCCTGCTCGTTCAGCACCCTGAGGCTGACAATATTCACCGTCGGGGCAATCCCGCGGAAGGTGTAAAGCGCCAGTGGGCCCGAGGACGACTTGCCGTTGCTGCCCACGATGCCGGCCACATGCGTGCCGTGGCCGTAGGTGTCTTCGGTGGTCGTCTGCCCTTCAACAAAATTTTCCTTGTACACGATGCGCGATTGCGTGTTGCCGGCCTGCTCCAGATCGGGCGCCGATTTCACGCCGCTGTCGATCACCGCCACGCCGATGCCCGTTCCCGTATAACCGTAGTCGCGGGCGATATTGGCGCCCACCGTTGCCGGCGAGTGGTCCACCGTCGAGCCTTTCAGCTTACGGTCCATTGTGATGTAGAAAACATCGTTATCCGAGGCCAGCGCCTTTAAGGCGGCCACAGGCAGCGTAAGAGTAATGCCTTTCACCAGTGGCAGGGTTCTCTGACTGGCGCCGCCCAGAGCGTTCAGGCGGGTGGTCCAGCCGTTGTTCGGTTGATTCTTGAACTGGAGAATAACCTTCACCTTATCGCTGGGTTTCAGGTTCTCCAGATCTTTGGATAGTTTGCTGGGCTGTGCAAACAGCGAAGCCGCTGCCAGAAGCCCGATTCCGAGAAGTTGTTGAATAGGTCGTTTCATTGTCTTGCTCTCCGCCGGTTCTTGTTTCCGGTTCCCAACCGAGGATTGCAAGCCCCATGCCAAACAAGGACCTATCTAAGTGGTTGATTCGTAATACCGATATTCCTCATCGGGAGAGAGGATACCCCGACGACTTGTCTGGGACTATCGACATCGTGTCGAGCCAACATGTCAAAAAGATGGAAAAGGTCCTGAGAGCTATTGCATCCTCAGGGCCCGTTTGCCAGAGGAGTTATGCAATCAAAAGGAGACTTGGATCATCTTCCTCACCAGAACCGCCGCTCTACGGCTTGCGCTCAAGGAGATGCAGCTGAATCGCCGGGTGGTCGTGCCGCTGCGCCACCCAATACTCACCGGCCATCCGCGCGATCGTATCCTTCACCCTTTGCTCACCGTTACTGGTGCGATTCATCCACCAAGTTCGATCCCAGACCAGCCACAGGCGGCCGCATTCGGCGGGTACCGATGGAAGCTGATCCAACGGGACCAGCCGCAACGTCCCTCGCTCGCCATAATAGACTTCCCAGGCATAATGAACCAGCTTCTGCCAGATCCGCGGCTGCCCCGTCACGCAATCGCCCGGTTGATAATGGTTGGCCAGCGGAAGAAACCCCTCGCGATAGTCGGGCTTGGTGGGAGCAGTGTAGATTCCCTTCAGCGCCAATCCCGACACCACCAGTACGGCCGCCAGCCAAAGAAGCCGCATCGCCCGATTCGGAAAACAGAGCCGCCAGCCGATCGCAACGGCCAGGTAGTAGCCAGCCGAGGCAAACGAGTAGTGGCGGTAGTTGAACACTACCCCGAAAAAGCCCACAACTACGGCCGCCAAAACCGGCACGCCCGCCAATAGCCATCCCAGAATGGCGCCGCCCGATCCCGTTCTCATCGCCTGCCATAATGCAGCCGCCGCCGGGGCGGTGAATAGCGCGAATCCCACCAGCGCCGCCGGCGCCGAAGTCCTATCCTCGATCGACCCGAACTTCGCGCTGTTGAACCGGTTCAAGGCCGCCAGCGGCGACGATGCACGGGCCATCTGGCTCGGATGGATACTCCTGAGTACTCCCCGTTGCGGGTTCAGCCCGCCGGACTGGTTGAGCAGCAGCAGCCAGGGACTGTAGATCACTCCAATCACCACCGCCACCATGCACATCCGGCCAAAGCCGGCCACCGCCGCGCGCCGGCGCACAACCAGCCAGTACAGACCCAGCGCCAGCAATACCCAGACGCTGTAGTAGTGCGTATAAAGCAAACCGGCCCCGGCCAAGGCGAACAGCGTGGAATCTCGAAGGTTCGGATTCCTGATGAAGTCCAGAAACGCAAGTGCTGCCGCCAGCGAAAGAAACTGCACCAGAATATACGGACGCGCTTCCTGGGAAAAGTACACGGCGATCTGCGAGACCGCCAGCAGAAAAGCCGCGCACAGGCTGGTTGCTGAATCGGTAAACCGGCGGGCCAGCAGATACAGCAGGGGGATCGAGAATGTGCCGAAAATCACCGAAACAAGCCTGGCCTCCATCGCCCCAAACCCGGCGACCTTGTACCATGCCCCCAGTATCAGGTGATGAAGCGGCGGATGAATATCGGCCGTCGTCAGCGATCGAAGCAGATCCGTCAGCGATCGAGCCGATTGCGACACTGAGAGCAGCTCGTCGTACCAGGCGCTTTGCGCGTCGATACGAAAAAGCCGCAACGCGGCTCCCACAGCCACAATCAGAAACAGAAGTGCGAGTCGCTTGGCGCGGGAAGCTTCCATGTTCAAAGCTGCAATCGCTGAGGATACAGTATCCTCCAGATTACGCCAGCTTCGACTCGCCCATCAGCCACGCATCGATCGCGCGCGCCGCCTTGCGCCCTTCCGTGATCGCCCACACAACCAGCGACTGCCCACGCCGCATATCGCCGGCGGCGAAGACGCCGGGCATGCTTGACTGGTAATCTTCTCCGGTTTTCACGTTGCCGCGCCCGTCCAGTTCAACGCCGAGTTGCTCGACCATGCCGTTGCGCACGGGACCGGTGAAGCCCATCGCCAGCAGAACCAGGCCCGCCGGATAGACCTTCTCCGTCCCTGGGATCTTGTCGAACTTCGGCGGCGGTCCAACCTGGATCGTGTGCAACGCGGCGACGTTGCCGGCGCCGTCGGCTTCGAACTTCTCGGTCGCGATGGCCCACACGCGCTGGCCGCCTTCTTCATGCGAGCTTTCCACCCGCAGCATCATCGGCCACATCGGCCACGGCGTCGAGGCGGCTCGCTCATCCGGCGGCTTCGGCATGATCTCAAACTGCGTCACGCTCGCCGCTTTCTGCCGGATGGAGGTCCCGAAGCAGTCCGCGCCCGTATCGCCACCGCCGACGATGATGACATGCTTGCCCGCCGCCAGGATGTCGAACCGCGCATCCAGCCGGTCTCCCGCGTTGCGCTTGTTCTGCTGCGGGAGGAAATCCATCGCGTAGTGGATGCCTTTCAGATCGCGCCCCGGCACAGGGAGATCCCGCGGAGCTTCCGCGCCGCCGGCCAGCAGCAGGGCGTCATAATCCAGCCGCAGATCATCTACAGCGACGTTGCCGCCCACGTGCGCGTTCATCCGGAACTCCACCCCTTCAGCCGACATCTGTTCCGTGCGCCGGTCGATGTGGTGCTTCTCCATCTTGAAGTCGGGAATCCCGTAGCGCAGTAGCCCGCCGACGCGGTCGTTCTTCTCAAATACCGTTACCGTGTGTCCGGCGCGCGCCAGCTGCTGCGCCGCAGCCAGGCCTGCCGGACCGGAACCGATCACGGCCACGCGCTTACCCGTTTTCGCCGCTGCCGGCTCCGGCTTGATCCAGCCTTCCTTCCAGGCATGATCGATAATTGTCCGCTCGATCACCTTGATGGTTACGGGCGGCTCGTTGATCCCCAGCACGCAGGCCGCCTCACACGGGGCAGGGCAAATGCGGCCGGTAAACTCGGGGAAATTGTTGGTCGAATGGAGCACGCGGATCGCGTCGCGCCAACGGTCACGGTAAACCAGATCGTTCCAGTCGGGGATGATGTTGTTCAGCGGGCAGCCATTGTGGCAGAAGGGCACGCCGCAGTCCATGCACCGCGCCCCTTGCGTCTGTACGCGCTCCTCGGGGAAGTCCTGGTAAACCTCGAAGTAGTCGTTGATGCGCTCGGCGACGGGGCGCCGTGAAGGAACCTCCCGCGTGAACTCCTTGAAGCCGGTGTCCTTACCCATGCGTGACCTCCGCGGCAGCCTGCAGTTGTTCGGCCAAGTGCGTGATCTCGGTAGGGAGTTTGCTTGCCTGCTCGAGCACCTTCCTGTACTCCTGCGGGAAGACCTTCACGAACTTCGGCAGGTAATGGCCCCAGTTATCGAGAATCAGCTTCGCCCGCCGCGAGCCCGTGTAGCGTTGATGCCGCGTGATCAGGTTATGCAGCACCTGGATGTCGAGCTGCGAATCGACTGACTCCAGATCCACAATCGAGCGGTTGCAACGGATCGTTCCGAAATCGCCGGTCTCATCCAACACGAAGGCGATGCCCCCGCTCATGCCGGCGGCGAAATTGCGTCCGGTCGGACCGAGAATCACCGCGATGCCTTTGGTCATGTATTCGCAGCCATGGTCGCCGACAGACTCCACCACCGCCACCGCGCCCGAGTTGCGCACGGCGAACCGCTCGCCTCCCATGCCGTTGAAGTACGCCTCGCCGCCCGTGGCGCCATACAGCACCACGTTGCCGACGATGATGTTGTCCTCCGGCACAAAGGTCGAATTCCGCGGCGGATAGATGATCAGCTTGCCGCCGGAGAGCCCCTTGCCCGTATAGTCGTTGGCGTCGCCTTCCAGCCGCAGCGTCACGCCCTTGGCCAGGAACGCGCCGAAGCTCTGCCCGGCCGAACCGGTGAACTGAATCTGAATTGTGTCTTCGGCCAGCCCTTCCGGACCGTAGCGCTTGGCGATCTCACCGCTCATCATCGTACCCACCGTGCGGTGGATATTGCGGATCGGAAGATTGATCTCGACCGGCCTGCGGCGCTCGATTGCCTCCTTGGCTAGTTCGATCAGCTTGTAGTCGATCGCCTGGTGCAACCCGTGATCCTGCGGGATCGAGCAGCGGCGTCCTACGCGCTTGGGCACGACGGGGTTGTAGAAGACCTGCGAAAAATCCAGCCCCTTGGCCTTCCAGTGATCCACCGCCGCGCGCGCCTCCAGCAAATCGACGCGGCCGATCATGTCATCCACCTTGCGGAAGCCGAGTTTGGCCATGATCTGGCGCAGCTCCTCGGCTACAAAGAAGAAGAAGTTGATGACGTGCTCCGGTTGGCCTTCGAACTTCGCGCGCAGCTCCGGATCCTGTGTGGCGACGCCCACCGGACAGGTGTTGAGGTGGCACTTGCGCATCATGATGCAGCCCATCGCCACCAGCGGAATCGTGGCGAAGCCGTATTCCTCGGCACCGAGCAGCGCCGCGATCGCCACATCGCGTCCCGTGCAGAGCTTCCCGTCGGTTTCCACGCGGATGCGTGAGCGCAGGTCGTTCATGACGAGCACCTGTTGGGTTTCGGCCAAACCAAGCTCCCACGGCACGCCGGCATGCTTGATCGAGGTGAGCGGACTGGCGCCTGTTCCCCCGGTATCGCCGGAGATCAGAACGACGTCGGCATGGGCTTTGGCCACGCCCGCGGCGACAATTCCCACGCCAACTTCCGACACCAGTTTCACGGAAATCCTCGCCGCCGGATTCGAGTTCTTCAAATCGTAGATGAGCTGGGCGAGATCCTCGATCGAGTAGATGTCGTGGTGCGGGGGCGGGGAAATCAGCCCCACGCCAGGCGTGGAATGCCGCACGCGCGCGATGACCTCGTCCACTTTGTGCCCGGGGAGCTGCCCGCCCTCGCCGGGCTTGGCGCCCTGCGCGATCTTGATCTGCAGCTCATCGGCGTTTACCAGATAGGTGGTGGTGACGCCGAATCGCCCGCTGGCTACCTGCTTGATCGCCGAGCGCCGCCAGTCGCCGTTTGAGTCCTTGTGAAACCGCGCGTGGTCTTCGCCGCCCTCGCCCGTATTCGACTTGCCGCCGATCCGGTTCATCGCAATCGCCAGCGTCTCGTGCGCTTCTTTGGAAATCGAGCCGAAGCTCATCGCGCCCGTCTTGAACCGCTTCACGATTTCGCTTGCCGGCTCCACTTCCTCCATCGGAACGCCCTGCTTGGGATACTTGAACTCAATCAGTCCGCGCAGCGTGCATAGCTGCTTGTTCTGATTGTTGACGAGGTCGGAAAATTCCTGGAACGTCTCGTACTTGTTCTGCCGCACCGAATGCTGCAGCTTCGCGATCGTCTGCGGATTCAACAAGTGGTACTCGCCGCGGATGCGGTATTGATAGTTGCCGCCCACGGGCAGCTCCGTATCGGCCTCGGTGACGGTCTGGTAGCCAAGCTGGTGCTTCATCACCGCTTCCTGCGCGAGCACCTCCAGCCCGACTCCCTCGATGCGTGAAGCCGTTCCGGTGAAATACTTGTCCACCAGGCTCTTGTTGAGCCCGATCGCTTCAAACACCTGCGCGCCGCGATAGCTTTGCAGCGTCGAGATGCCCATCTTCGAGAAGACCTTCAGCAGGCCCTTGTTCACCGACTTTTTGAACTTCTTGAGGACCTCATCAAAGCTGACCCCATCGGAGAACAGTCCGTGACGGTGCATGTCTTCCAGCGTCTCGATTGCCAGATACGGATTCACGGCGCTTGCGCCATAGCCGATCAGCAGGCAGAAATGCTGCACCTCTCTCGGCTCGCCCGATTCGACGATCAGCGCCACCTGCGTGCGCGTCCCTTCGCGGATGAGGTGATGATGCACGGCCGACAGCGCCAGTAGCGACGGAATGGGCGCATAATCGCTGTCGACGTTGCGGTCCGAGAGCACGATCAGCGTGTAGCCGCTCTTGATCGCCCACGAAGCTCTCCGGCACAGCGTATCGATCGCGCGCTCCATCTCTTTCTCGCCGCCCTCGGCCAGAAACAGCATGTTGAGCGTGGTGGCCAGAAAGTCGCCCTGCGCCACGCGGCGCAGCTTCTCCAGATCGTAGTTGGTCAGGATCGGCTGCTCCAGCTTGAGCGTGTGGCAGTGCTGTTCGGTCTCGGCAAGAATGTTGCGCTCTGTTCCGATGTAGGAGGTCAGGCTCATCACCAGTTCCTCCCGGATCGGATCGATCGCCGGATTGGTCACCTGTGCGAACAGCTGCTTGAAGTAGTGGAAAAGCGGCTGCGGCTTGTCCGACAGGCAGGCCAGTGGCGTGTCGGTACCCATCGAGCCCACCGGCTCCTCACCCTTGCTGGCCATCGGAGCCATGATCATGCGCAGATCCTCATCGGTGTAGCCGAAGGTCCGCTGACGCTGCAGAATCGTATCGAGGTCGGTGGGATGCCACCGCGCCGGCACGGGCAGCTGATCCAGCGTCACCTGCTGGTGCTTGATCCACTCCGCGTAAGGCTGCCGCGAATACAGCTTCCGCTTGATCTCCTCATCCGGAATGATGCGCTGCTGCTCCAAATCGCACAACAGCATCTTGCCTGGCTGGAGGCGGCCTTTGAACTTGGCATCCTCCGGCTTCACCGGGAGCACGCCGGTTTCCGATGACATGATCAGCAGATCGTCATGGGTGATCATGTACCGTGCCGGACGCAGGCCGTTTCTGTCGAGCGTGGCCCCGATCACGCGCCCGTCGGTGAACGCAATCGCCGCCGGACCGTCCCACGGCTCCATCAACGAGGCGTGATATTCATAAAACGCCTTCTTGTCCGGATGCATCGTCGTGTCCTGGCTCCAGGCTTCCGGAATCAGCATGGCCATGGAGTGCGGCAGCTCGCGTCCGCCTTGATAGAGCAGTTCGGCCGCATTGTCGAACGTTGCCGAATCAGAGCCGCCCGGTGCGATGACCGGAAACAGCTTCTTCAAATCCTCGCCAAACAACGCGCTCGACAAGACCGACTCGCGGGCATGCATCCAGTTCGCGTTGCCGCGCAGGGTGTTGATCTCGCCGTTGTGGCAGATGTAACGGAACGGATGCGCCAACTGCCAAGTCGGGAATGTGTTGGTGGAAAAGCGCTGGTGCACCATGCACAGCGCGCTCACCACATCTTCATCGCTCAGCTCGCCGTAAAACTCGGCGATCTGCGGGGCCAGCAACAGTCCTTTGTACACGATGGTCCGCGTGCTCAGCGACGGCACGTAGAAGAAATCCTTGTCCTTCAGATCCGACGCCGCCACCTCGCTCTCGGCCCGCTTGCGCAGCACATAGAGCTTCCGGTCCAGCTCGTCCTGGGACAGCTTGCCCTTCGCCGCCACGAAAATCTGCTGGATATATGGTTGCGATGCGCGGGCCAGCCGCCCAATCGCATCCGCATTCACCGGCGTATCGCGCCAGCCCAGGACTTCCAGACCTTCTTCCTGCGCGATCCGCTCGAAAATCCCCTCTATCAACAGCCGCGGCTGCTTATCCACGGGAAAGAAAATCATCCCCACGCCGTATTGGCCCGGCTCCGGAAGCCGGAATCCCAGATCCGCGCACTCGCGGACAAAGAACCGGTGCGGGATCTGAATCGTCACACCCGCCCCATCGCCTGTATCCGGGTCGCACCCGCACGCCCCCCGATGCGTCAGGTTGATGAGGATCTGAATGCCCTTGGTGATAATGTCGTGCGAAGCAATCCCTTTGATGTTGACAATGAAACCGATCCCGCAGGCGTCACGCTCCAACGCTGGATTGTAAAGGCCTTGCGGACGGGGCAAGCCCTGCACCTGAAAAGGGTGCTGGTAAGGATCAGATTTCGAATCGTTGCCGCTCACGGTGGTTCTCCCCTGCGCCATGGGATTGAGGGTACGGCGCATTGAAAAGAGTATAGCTACGACTCGATCATAAGTCAAACGGAAATTGATATGGTCACAACATTAGCCACTCTAATATTATCGACGGCAAGACAATGCCGGACCGGCATTTAGGCGAGACTTTCCCGCGCCGGTCTCTAACTGCTTGTAGAGGAAAGGCCGAACTGCTTATCCCACGCTGCCGCGCAGGCTGCCGTCAGCGTTTTGAGGTCTGCAAGCAGTTCCACATCCGGGACCGCCTTGAAATTGAAGCATGTCTTGCCTTGCATCCGCTTCTTCAGTGCCGGCGAGATTTCCTTGTCGCTTGCACCGACATTCGCCCAATCCCCGGAACGAGCCTTTCCTCAGTCCCGCAACCGCCTCTATCTGCGGCCAGGCAGCGCATTATCATGACAGCATGATCCCCCGCCCAACCCTCCTCTTAACTTTCGCCATCGCCGCGCTGCCGCAAACGCTTCCCCGCTACGACATCTATCGCGCGGCCGGCCGGATCATCATCGACGGCAGGCTCGATGAGCCCGCCTGGCAGCAGGCCGCCGCCGCCGGCGGCTTCCATTTCAACTGGTGGCAAACGGGCGAAAAGGAGCAGACCGTCGCCAAGCTTCTTTGGGACGACGAAAACCTCTACGTCAGCTACTACTGCCACGACAAACACATCGCCGCCGAAGTTTGGGAACGGCACGGTCCCGTTTCTCGCGACGACGCGGTGGAGATCTTCGTGAGCCCCAATCCGGAAAAGGTTCACAACTACTACGGCTTCGAAATGAACGCGATCGGGACCATACTCACCTTCCTGCGGGCCGACTGGTACAAGGGCCACTTTCATTGGGAGCCGGACGGCGTCCGCTTCCGCACCTCGTTTCAAGGCGTGCGCGTCAAGCAGGATTCCCCCGACGACGATCATTGGATTCTCGAACTGGCCATCCCGCTCGCCAACTTCGTCAAAGACGCCCCGCACACACCCCCGCGCGAAGGGGACACCTGGCGGCTCAACCTCAACCGCGCGGGCGGCAAGACAAACGCGCAGTACAGTACATGGTCGCCCGTGAAGACGGATCGCCCGAACTTCCATCAACCGGATTCGTTCGGGTATGTGCGCTTTCTCAACCGGCCGCCCGTGAAGATGGAAGCCTATAACGCGGTGAGTCCGGGAAAACTGGTTGTCGAGCGTCCCACGCTGATCTGCCTCGGCTTCGAGTGGCCTGTCTCAGGCGACGACAACCGGAACTCGTCGGTGGATGTGAACTATCGCAAAACCGGCGAGACGGCGTGGAAGCAGGGAATGCCTCTGCTGCGGATGGGCGGGGAAAAAGTGTTGCGCAAGGAGCTTGGCGTCGACTACACGGTCCCGGAGATGTTCGCCGGCAGTATTCTCGACCTCGACCCGGACACTGAATACGAGGTCCGTTTAACCATGCGTGATCCAGACGGCGTGAAAGGCGAAGCGGACAGGACGGTGAAGGTCCGCACTCGCGCCGAGCCACGGGCTGCAACCAACGGACGTGTTCTTCACGTCTACCCACCAACCTGGACCGGCCCCAAGGAGGAGCCTTCCTTCATCGGACTCAAGAAGGCATACTTCGGCTCGGGCAACGGTGACTGGTCCGTATTGAGCGAGCGCCGCGTCCGCTCCGGCGACATCATCGTTGTCCACGCGGGCTTATACAAAGGCGAGCGCATGCGGTACTCGGATCCGGCCGGCCTCGACTTCGACGGCACCTACCACTTGACGGCTAAGGGCACGCCCCAACGCCCCATCGTGATCCGCGCGGCCGGCGACGGCGAGGTGATCTTCGACGGCGACGGCGCGCACACGCTATTCAACGTCATGGCCGCCGACCATCACATCTTCGAGGGGCTCACCATCCGCAACGCCGACATCGCCTTCCAAGCGGGCATTAAGGATGTCGCCGGCGCCAAGGGACTCACCGTACGCGGCTGCCGCATGGAAGATGTGGGCGTGGCCGTGAATGCGCAATTCGCCGGATCACACGATTTCCTCATCACCGACAACGTCATGATTGGCCGCGACGACCGCTACCGTCTGCTGGGCTGGTACAACCCCGGAATCTATGGCGGCAACCGGCTCAAGAGCTACCACGCCGTGAAACTCTACGGCGGCGGCCATGTGGTGAGCCACAACTACATCGCCTATTTTCACGACGGCATCTCCGTCTGTACGCACGGCATGCCGGACCGGGAGGAAGACCACCGCGCCTCATCGATCGATTTCTACAACAACGACATTCACCTGATGGCCGACGACTTCATCGAGACCGACGGCGGTGTCCACAATATCCGCGTCATGCGAAACCGCGGCGTCAACGCCGCCCAATGCGGACTCAGCGCGCAGCCCCTCTACGGCGGCCCAGCCTATTTCATCCGCAACGTTGTCTATCACGTGCCCACCGGCTGCGGCCTGAAGTTCAACGTCAAGCCAACCGGCATGGTCCTTTATCACAACACGATGATCACCGAAGCGCTGCCCGGCGATATCTACTCCAACACTCACTCCCGAAACAACCTCTTCCTCGGCATCGATGCGCCGAACCGAGCCGTGTTTCTCTTCTCGAACGCAACTTCGTACTCCACCTTCGATTACAACGGCTACCGCCTGAATCCGAAATCGCAGAGCCAGTTCCAGTGGCTCGCTCCCAAACCGGGCGTGCTGCGCGACTATGATCTCAACCGCTCCAACGCGCAGCGGTTCCGCTCCCTGGCCGAACTGCGGTCGGCTACGGGCCAGGAAACACACGGCCTCGAGCTTGACTACGACGTCTTCCTCAACCTGCGCCCGCCCGATCCCTCCAAGCCTCACGCCATCTACCACGCCCAAGACTTGGACTTCCGCCTCGCTCCCGGCGGCAAAGCAATCGACGCAGCTGTGCGGATTCCCAACGTGAACGACCAGTATTCCGGAAATGCGCCTGACCTGGGCGCCTATGAAGCCGGCCAGCCTCTCCCACTCTACGGCCCCCGCAGCCAGCGGACTCAATGAAACTGCCCGGCATAGGTATGATGTAGGCACTATGCGAAAGAAAGCGAGCTTTTCACCTATTGTCATAGCTGCGGTGGCTCTGGCGGCGTTTTCCGCCGGGACGCTGGCGAGCCGGAGACTTCCCACGATTTCCGCGGCGGCGGCGCCGGCCGCGCAGGCTGCGAAACCGCCCGCGGCGGATGGCAAGCTGCGGATCATTTTTTTTGGCGCACATCCGGATGATGCGGAGTATCGCGGTGCCGGTGTGGCAGTCAAGTGGGCGGCGGCGGGTCATCACGTGAAGTTCGTATCGACGACGAACGGAGACATCGGGCATTGGGGCCAGGCGGGAGGGCCGCTGGCGATGCGGCGTACAAAGGAAGTGCAAGAGGTGGCGCGGAAGATGGGCGTGACGGTGGAGGTGCTGGACATCCACGATGGCGAGATCATGCCGACGCTGGAGAACCGGCGGACGATCACGCGGCTGATCCGGGAGTGGAACGCGGACGTGGTGATCACGAACCGGCCTAACGATTATCATCCCGACCACCGGTACACGTCGATCCTTGTGCAGGATTCGGCGTTCATGGTGACGGTGCCGTTTTTCACGCCGGACGTGAAGCCGCTGTCGAGGAATCCGGTGTTTCTGTATTCGCCGGACCGTTTCCAGCGGCCGAATCCGTTCCGGGCGGATGTGGCGGTGGCGATCGATGAGGTGATGGATAAGACGCTGGACGCGCTACTCGAGATGGAGTCGCAGATTCATGAGGGGGGCGCGGGCGGACATGAGGGGATCTATCCGGCGAGCGAGCCGGGGCGGAGCCAGCGTCGGGAGCAGGTGAGGAAGAATCTGGCGGCGCGGTATGCGGGGCAGGCGAACACTTATCGCGCGGCGCTAACGGAGTTTTATGGAGAGCAGCGCGCGAAGCAGGTTCGTTATGCGCAGGCGTTTGAGGTGTGCGAGTACGGGCGGCAGCCGGGCAAGGAGGAGCTGAGGAAGTTGTTTCCGTTTTAGGGAGCGCTGATCCAATCCAGTTCCAGTCCGTCCACACGACGGAATTCGGGGTCGCCCGTGACAAGAGGACAGCGATGCTTTTGCGCAAGGGCAGCAGCGAATGCGTCAACATAGGCAATCGGGAAGCGGCTCTTGAGGATTGCGGCGCTCCAGATGTCGTCGATGGCGGGAATGTCGATGATCACGGGCAGGGTGGCTGAGGAATCGCGCCAGGATTCGGCGAGAGGGGCTGAGTGATTCTGGCGGAGGAAGTAGTAGACTTCACCCACGTTGACCGCGCTGATGTAGAGGCACGTGTGGCCTTCTTCGGCGTTGTTCAGCAGAGTGGCCACCAGACCGGCGGCAGGCTGGCGTCCGCTCATCCACTCGAGTACGGCCCAGGAGTCAAGGACGCGAGTCTTCACGGTCGCGCTCGAGTTTCTTGAAGTCAGCGAAGGCGTTCATCAGCTCCGGGCCGGCGGCGGATTGAAGTTTCCTCCAGGCGGGATCCTTGGAGAGTACGATTTCCTGGCCACGGAGTTCGATGGTGAGCTTGGCACCCTCGGTTAGGTTCAAGGCATCTCGGACCGGTTTCGGTATGACGATCTGACCTTTTGAGGAGACCTTAACTTGCTCCATAATTATGTCTTACCATAGGTAAGATAGAAATGGGAGATTGTTGTTACAGCATCGCGGGAGTTGGGATTCCGGGCGCTCTTTATCACACACCTGTATGCGGGAGGGGAAGCAATGCCTCAGTTGGGAGCACGTGTATGCGGGCGGCTTTGTTGAAGGTGTATCAGGGGTAAGGGAGGTAGAATGGGCGAAGGAGCATAATAGAATGCGAAATTCTCTTATTATACTTTGCTTCGCTCTCCCCGCGGCGCTGGCGCAGGAGCCGAAGATCCAGACCTTGATCATCACGGGGCAGAATGTGGGTGGGCATGACTGGAGGCGTGTGACGCCGTTGCTGCGGGAGGCGCTGGAGCAGACCGGGCGTTTTGACGTGCGTGTGACGGAGGAGTTCCGTGGGGCCGGCGCGGAGAGTTTGGCGCCGTATGACCTGGTGGTGGTGAATTATTACGAGATGAAGCGGAAGGAGCTGTGGTGGGGTGAGCGTGCACAGCAGGCATTGATGGATTTCTCACGATCCGGGAAGGGAGTGGTCCTATACCATTTCAGCCTGGCCGCGTTTGAGGGATGGAAGGAGTATGAGCAGATGTCGGGTGGAAACTGGCGGCCGAACAACGGGCATCACTCGCCGCTGCACGATTTCGAAGTGACGATCAAGGACCGGGAGCATCCGGTGACGCGCGGGCTGCAAGGGAAGTTTCTTCAGACCAACGATGAACTTTACGCGAATCTGAAGTGGCAGCCGCCGGAGGGCTATCATGTGCTGGCTACGGCGTGGGACGACCACAAAAGATATGGAGGCAAGGCGCGGCAGCCGATTCCGGGGGAGGGCCTGGACCATCCGATGCTGTGGACAACGAAGTTCGGAGAAGGCAGGGTGTTTGTGACGGCTCTGGGGCACGGTGTTTCCAGCGTGCAGACGGCGGCGTTCCGGGTGACCTTCACGCGGGGGGCTGAGTGGGCGGCGACGGGGAAGGTGACACTGGCGATTCCGGAGGAGATGGCATCCGGGACCGTTGTGACAGGAACGCGTTGAGGAGCTCGATCTTCAGGGAACCAAGGGCCCTCGCATGAGCGCTGGGGTCAGAGTTGCTGAGCGGCGGAGGATTCCGGGAAGCGGCCCTGGTCATCGCTTTCCCAGAGCCAGCGGTCGAGTTTGGCGCGAAGGTCGAGGAGCGTCCCCTGATGCTCGCGTGCCGATGCGAGGTTGTTGACTTCGTGTGGGTCGGTGGAGACGTCGTAGAGTTCTTCGTCCGGTTTGCGGGGCGCCATGAAGAGGGATTGGTTGGCGTTGAGTTTGCCTGCCCCGTGGAGCTCTTTCATGACACCGAGGGTTGGGTATTGCCGCTCGATGTACTGGTTCCACTGGGTGTAGGGTCGCTCGGACATGAAGTTGCGGATGTAGTGGAAGCGGGCGGTGCGGATGGAGCGGATGCGGTCGAGCGTCATGTCGCAGCGGTCGCGGGCGGCGAAGATGTGCTCGCGCGGGCTGGCCTTGTCGCCGAACAGGGGGCGGCCATCGCGTTTTTCCGGGAGGTCGACGCCGGCGGCCCAGAGCGAGGTGGCGGTCATGTCCAATGCGCTCACGGGATCTTCGCGGACCTGGCCGGCCTTGAGGCCGCCGCCGGGCCACCAGGCAATTAACGGAATGTGGATGCCGGCATCGTAGCACCACTGCTTGCCGCGGATGAGGCAGCGGCCGTTGTCGCCGAAGAAGAAGACGAGGGTGTTTTCGAGCAGACCGTCTTTCTTAAGGGAGTCGAGTGTGGCGCCGACTTCTGTGTCGAGCAGGTTGATGGCGTCGAGATAGTTGGCGTATTCGTCGCGGACGGTGGGATGGTCGGGCCAGTAGGGCGGGAGTTCGATTCTGGCGGGATCGACCAGGTATTTCTGCTTGCGGGCGCGGGGGAAGGAGGGGCCTTTGTGCGGCGCGGTGAAGTTGATGTGAGCAAAGAAGGGCTGGTTTTTTTGGCGCTGGTTCCAGTGGGTGCCATCGAAGGGTTTGTCGGCGCGGAAGTTGAAGTCGGTCTTGCCGCTGCCCTGGACATCAGGGGCGATCTGGCGGACGTTGCAAGTGAAGTAGCCGCGGTCGCGCAGGCGGTCCATGATGGGGCGGGCGAAGGAGGGGAGCGTGTAGCCGTCCTTGCGGTGGCTGCGGTGGTGGTGCGTGCCGGTGGTTGTCTGGAAGACTCCGGTAATGAAGCCGGAGCGGGAGGAGGAGCAGACGGGGGCGGAGGTGAAGGCTCGTGTGAAGCGGACGCCTTCGCCGGCGAGGCGGTCGAGATGGGGGGTGCGCATGTGGGGGAAGCCGTAGCAGGTGAGCTGCGGACCCATGTCTTCCCCGGTGATCCAGACGATGTTGGGAGGGGTTTTTGCTTGCGAGAGCAGCGCGGGGGCGGATGCCAAGGAGGCGGCGAACTGGCGTCTGGATAAGGCGGTGCTCATAGGCCTACATGATACGATGAATGTTTCCCCACATGATTCACGCGGTTCCTGACATACTGTCGCGTATCGTGGACCAAAAGCGGGCGTTGCTGGCCGGAAGGTTGGAAGAGCGGGCGCTGCTGGAGCCGCGGGCGGAGGAGTCTGTGAAGAGGCGGCGGGATTTCCGCGGTGCGTTGCAATCGAAGAGGCCGGCGATCATCGCGGAGATCAAGAAAGCGTCGCCGAGCAAGGGGCTGCTGGCCGAGAATTTCGATCCGCCGGGGACGGCGCGGATGTATGAAGCGGGCGGGGCGGCGGCGCTGAGCGTGCTGACCGATGAGCCGTTTTTCCAGGGCTCGATTGCGGATTTGCAGGCGGCGCGGGGCGCGTGCGGTCTGCCGGCGTTGCGGAAGGATTTCACGATGGATGAGTTTCACGTGGTGGAGGCGGCGGCGGCGGGCGCGGATGCGATTCTGCTGATTGCGGCGATTCTGACGGGGGAACAGATGAGGCGGTTCCGGGAGTTGGCGGCGAAGTACGGGATGGCGGCGCTGGTGGAGGTTCATGATGAGGAGGAATTGAAGGCGGCGCTCGATTCCGGGCCGGAGATCGTGGGGGTGAACAACCGGAATCTGCATGATTTTTCGGTGAAGCTGGAGACGTCGTTGCGGCTGGCGGAGCGGATGCCGGCTGGGGTTGTGAAGGTGAGCGAGAGCGGGATCCACGGGGCGGCGGATGTGCGGCTGTTGATGGAGGCCGGGTATCAGGCGTTTCTTGTGGGCGAACATCTGATGAAGTCGGGCGATCCGGCGCAGGCGTTGAGGGAGCTGCGGGGATGATGGTGAAGGTGTGCGGAATCACGAACCGGGAGGATGCCGAGGCGGCGATTGAGGCGGGAGTGTCGGCGCTGGGGTTTAACTTCTGGACGGGGAGTCCGCGGTATGTGCATGCGGAGACGGCAGGGTCGCTGGTGGAGTGTGTGCCGGAAGGCGTGCTGAAGGTGGGGCTGTTTGTGAACGCGGATGCTGTGGAGGTGGCGGAGGTGGCTGCCAGACTGGGGTTGGACGTTGTTCAGTTGCACGGGGAGGCGGAAGCGCCGGCGGGATTGCGGGTGTGGAGGGCGGTGGCGGTGAAGGATGGTTTCCGGGCGGAGCATTTGGGCGATCAGGCGGCGGAAGCGTTTTTATTGGATGCGCCGGCGGGGGAGCGGCACGGGGGCACGGGGAAGACATTTGAATGGAAGCTTGTGCAGGCCACGGGGCGGCGGATCATCGTGGCGGGGGGACTGGACGCAAGCAATGTGAGAGAGGCAATCGCGGTGGTGCAGCCGTGGGGCGTGGATGCCTGTTCGCGCCTGGAGTCGGCGCCGGGGCGCAAGGATCACGCCAAGATGAGGGAGTTTATCAAAGCAGCAGTTTCCTGAGGAATATGATTTCATCGCAACCGGATTCACAAGGCCATTTCGGTCCCTACGGGGGCCGTTATGTGCCGGAGACATTGATGGCGCCGCTGGAGGCCGTGGAGGCGGCCTGGCTGGCTGCAGGCAAGGACGCGGCGTTTCAGGCCGAGCTGGACCTGCTGCTGCGGACGTATGCGGGGCGGCCGACGCCGCTGTACTTTGCGAAGCGGTTGTCGGAGTCGCTGGGCGGGGCGCGGATTTATCTGAAGCGTGAAGACCTGCTGCATACGGGAGCGCACAAGATCAACAACTGCCTGGGGCAGGTTCTGCTGGCGCACCGGATGGGGAAGAAGCGGATCATCGCGGAGACGGGCGCAGGTCAGCACGGGGTGGCGACGGCGACGGTGTGCGCGCTGTTCGGGCTGGAGTGCATCGTCTACATGGGCGAGGAAGACATGCGGCGGCAGCGGCTGAACGTGTTCCGGATGCGGCTGCTGGGGACGAAGGTGGTGGGAGTGACGGCCGGGAGCCGGACGTTGAAGGACGCGATTTCGGAAGCGATGCGGGATTGGGTGACCAACGTCGAGACGACGCATTATTTGCTGGGTTCGGCGTTGGGGGCGCATCCTTATCCGGCGATGGTTCGAGATTTTCACCGCTGCATCGGATTGGAGGCGCGGGAGCAGATAGAGGCGGCGGAAAGGCGGCTTCCGGACGTGGTGATCGCGTGCGTGGGCGGGGGGAGCAATGCGATCGGGGCGTTTCACGCGTTTGTAGATGAAGCGGCGGTGCGGCTGATCGGCGTAGAGGCAGGCGGCCGCGGCACAGCGCTGGGCGAGCATGCGGCGCGGTTTTCCGGCGGGGCTCCGGGAGTACTGCACGGGGCGAATAGTTACCTACTGCAAGATGGTGACGGACAAGTGTCGCTGACACATTCGGTTTCGGCGGGGTTGGATTATGCGCTGGTTGGACCGGAGCATGCGTATCTGCATGATCAGGGGCGCGCGGAGTATGTGTCGATTGAGGATGGCGAGGCGCTGCAGGCGGCACTGCTGTTGTCGCGGACCGAGGGAATTATTCCGGCGCTGGAATCGGCGCACGCAGTGGCGGAGGCGATCCGCCGCGCGCCGGACGAGCCGGGGAAGCTGTATGTGGTGAATCTGAGCGGACGCGGGGACAAGGATATCGATATTTACCGCGAGCATTTTCCGGAACTGGACCGGAACGAGGGAGAGACGCAGAGCGCATGACGCGTATCAGCAAGTTGTTTGAGAGAGTGAAGCGTGACGGAGAACCAGCGCTGATCGCGTACTTGACGGCGGGAGATCCGGACGGGGAGCGTACGGTGGCGCTGGTGCGGGCGCTGGAGAAGGGTGGAGCGGATCTGATCGAGCTGGGTGTGCCGTTTTCCGATCCGATCGCGGACGGCCCTGTGATCCAGCGCGCCAGCGACCGGGCGTTGCGGGCGGGGGCGAGTTTGAAGGGGGTGCTGGAGATTGCGCGGAAGATACGGGCGGAGTCGGAGATTCCTCTTTTACTTTTCAGTTACATGAATCCGCTGGTGCGGTTCGGGTTTGGGGAGTTGGCGAGGGAGGCGGTGAAAAGCGGGATCGACGGGGTGCTGATCACGGATCTGAGCGTGGAAGAGGCCGATGGATATGTGAAGTGCATGCGGGAGGCTGGGCTGGACACGGTGTTCCTGGCGGCGCCGACTTCGACGCCGAGGCGGCTGGAGCTGGTGGCGCGGTATTCGACAGGGTTCGTGTACCTGGTGTCGCGGACAGGAGTGACGGGGGAGCGGGAGCAGGTATCGGATTCGGTGGGGCCGCTGGTGGAGTCGGTGAGAAAGGTGACGGATTTGCCGCTGGCGGTGGGCTTCGGGATCAAAAGCGCGGAACAGGCGGCGGAGGTGGGAAAGGTGGGTGATGGGGTAGTGGTGGGGAGTGCGATTGTGCGGCTGATCGAGGAGTACGGCAAGTCGGCGGAACTGGAGACGAAGCTGGAGGCTTTGGCGAGGGAGCTGAAGCAGGGAATGAGGAGGCGAACATGACGCCGGAAGAGACCGGCGCGGCACTCGACGATTGTAGGGACCGTATCGACGTGATCGACCGGCGGATCGTGATGCTGCTGAACGAGCGGGCGCGGGTGGTGGAGAAGATCGGGGATCTGAAGCAGACGATGCAGATGCGGGTGTACGAACCCAAGCGGGAAGAGGCGGTATTTGCCAACATCACGGCGCACAACGGGGGACCGCTGCGGCCGGAGGCGCTGAAGCGGATCTACGAGCGTGTGATCGACGAGATGCGTACGCTGCAGCGGGACCGGATGGCGGCAAAAGGGCACGAGGCGAAATGAGAGGAAGATCCCAATGCTAGTAGTCATGGAGCAAGGCGCCACCGAGGAACAGATCCAGAACGTGATCGACCGGCTGGTGGAGTTGGATTTCAACGTGCACCGTTCGACGGGAGTGGTGCATACGGTGTTGGGCGGAGTGGGGCCGGAAGAGGCGGTGGATCCGGTGCAGTTCGAGATGATGGACGGGGTGAAGCATTGCCAGCGGATCATGTCGCCGTACAAGCTGGCGAGCCGGGGGTTCAACCCGGCGGGGACGGTAATTGAACAGGGGCGGCTTTCGGTGGGTGGGGAGAAGGTAGCGCTGATGGCGGGCCCATGCAGCGTGGAGAGCCGAGATCAGATTCTCCGCTGCGCGGAGATCGTGGCGAATGCGGGAGCGGCGGTGCTGCGTGCGGGGGCGTTCAAACCGCGGACTTCGCCATACAGTTTTCAGGGGCTGGGCGAGGAAGGGCTGGTGATGCTGCGCGAAGCGGCTGACGCGCACGGGCTGCTGGTGATCAGCGAGGTGATGGACGCCTCGCAGGTGGGGCTGATCGCGGCGCACGCCGATATTCTGCAGGTAGGTGCGCGGAATATGCAGAACTACAACCTTTTGAAGGAGCTGAGCAAGCTGCGCAAGCCTGTCCTGCTGAAGCGGGGGTTGGCGGCGACAGTGGAGGAGTGGCTGCTGTCGGCGGAATATATACTTTCTGGTGGAAATTACAGTGTGATGCTATGTGAGCGTGGGATCCGGACGTTTGAAAGCTCGACGCGGCACACGATGGATATTTCGGCGATACCGGTGGTGAAGAAGCTGTCGCATTTGCCGGTGGTGGCCGACCCGTCGCACGGCACGGGGAGGCGGGATCATGTGACGCCGATGGCGAGAGCGGCGGTGGCGGCAGGCGCCGATGGATTGCTGGTGGAGGTGCACCCGGATCCCGATCGCGCGCTCAGCGACGGGGCGCAATCGCTACGTCCGGAGCAGTTTTCCGAACTCGTGGAACAGTTACGAATGATAGCAGCGGCGGTAGGCCGCACGCTTTAACAGATGAAGACGGTAACGATAGCGGGCGTGGGCCTGATCGGCGGGTCGTTGGCGCTGGCGCTGCGGAAGGCTGGATTCACGGGCCGTATCCTGGGGATAAGTTCGAAGAAGACGGTCGAGGTGGCGCTCGCGGCACGGATCATCGATGATGCACCCGGGGAAGCGGAGGCGATGCGGCTTGCCGATGTGGTGTATCTGGCGCAACCGATTTCGGGAATTCTGGCTTGTTTGGAGAGAATAGACGAAATGGTGCGACCCGGTACTCTCATTACCGACGCCGGGAGCACGAAGGCGGCGATCGTACGCAAAGCGCGGGAATGCATTCGGAGGGGCGTATTTGTGGGGGGACACCCGATGGCGGGGAAGGAGACGCGCGGGGCGGAGTCGGCGGACGCGGATCTGTTTCAAGGGCGAACTTATTTCTTCACCCCTGAACGATTTTCTGTGATGGAGCAGCCGGCGATGAGGGAATTCGAAGAATGGGTGAGAAGAATGGGGGCGGTCCCAGCGGTGTTGAAGGCGGAGGATCATGACCGGCTGGTGGCATACACATCGCACCTTCCGCAACTGGTTTCCACAGCTCTGGCGGCGACGGTAGGGGAGCAGCTGGAGGCGGAGAAAGCTCGATTGGGCGCGGGTCCAGGGTTGCGCGACATGACGCGGTTGGGGCAGAGTTCCTACGCGATTTGGGAAGACATTTTGGCAACGAACCGCGAGGCGATCGTGGAGGCGCTGGAGGATCTGCTGAAGCGGTTGGAGGTGATGAAAGGCGGAGTGGAGGGTGGGCGCACACGTGAGCATTTCAAAATCGCCGAAAATTTCACAAAACTCTTGCGAAAACAGGCTGGATAACTGTACAATTGCTTGATTTTCGTGAGTTGGCGTTCGCCACGGTGTTGCCGGCTGGGCCGGCTTTTGAATCGGAGAACTCTCGGTACAACCCCTATGCCTGGTCCGGCCGCACAGTTGTCGCGAGTCCAATCGCGTCTACTTCGAAACGCCCGCTACAAGCATAAATTGAGCCGTGCCGAGGTGTTGTACCGGCAAGGCGACCCGGCGGAGTCCCTTTACTATCTGGAATCGGGATTGATGAAACTGACGCGGACGCTGGAGGATGGGCGGGAGGTGCTGATCCGGTTCGTGCGGGAAGGGGAAGTGTTCGGGGAGCGGGCGTTGATCAGCGATGATATGCGGGACTGCACGGCGCATGTGATCGAGACGAGCGCGGTGGGCGAGTTCACGCGGCGTGACTTTTTGGAGCAGTGCTCCAAGCATCAGGATTTGTGGTATTGGTTCACGGAAATGTTCACGCGGCGGCTGAAGGAGACGGAGCGGAGGAATCAGTTGGTGTCGTTCTACCGGGTGGAGTACAGGATTCTGCAAACGCTGGCGGATCTGGCCGTGTGGTTTGCGCCGGGCAACGAAGTCGCCAGTGGGACGCTGATTCCGTTGACGCAAAGCGAGCTGGCGGATCTGGTGGGGGCGAGCCGGGAGACGACCTCGACAACGCTGAACGTCTTGCGGCGGAAAGGCCTTGTGTTGCTGGGGCGGCGGTACGTGACGGTAGTGTCGGCGCAGAGTCTGCGAGTGGCGGCGAAGCGGATATCCAAGCACGGCTGAACCGTATTTCAGGCACAGGTGTGCCTGCCGATCACAGTAATGCCGGCGCAAGTTGTTGTGTTCGCGTAGCTCGTAATTTGGCAAAGAAACTGCAGTAGGGAGGCCCATGAAGTCTCTCATGGTGGCCATTCCGCTGGTGGTGATGGGTCCGGCGTTGTGCGCTCCGCAAACACGCAACGCGGAAACCAACGCCAACGTCAACTCCAGATACACGGTGGAAAGCGTAGATGTCCCCGAGTCATATGCGTCACGGTTGAGCGAATCGCTCAAGAACCGGATCCAATCGCTCGTCGGGAACAAGTTCAGCCAGGAGCTGGTCGATGACGTGGCGGGGCGGCTGCGGAAGGAGCTACGCAACCGTGTAGTGGTGAGCCGTGTCGCGAAGGGGACGCAGCCTGACCATGTGCGGATCCGCTTCGAAATCACGGAGCGTCACCGGGACCGGGAATCGGCCTCCCCGCGGCTTGTCTACCATTCGCGGCAAAATTTTACGTTCGGCGCGGACATTTCGATCGACCGCGAGAACAATGAACTGCGGCTGGGCGCGCTGACGGACAACGATGAACTGGTGGAGCGGTATTCAGGAGTGCGTGGGGGTTACCGGAGACAGGGCCTTGCGGGAGGAAGACTTGGGGTAGGGGTGGAGGCCGCGAGCTACCGGTCGCAGTGGAATCCGGCGGTAGAGGAGGGGCTGCGCCGGTCGCCGGAAGTGCCGGGGATCTACCGCACGCGGGTGCATTTTGAACCAAGCGCGACAATCACGTTATTCAGTCCACTCACGCTACAGCTCGGCGTGGGCTTGGAGCGGCTGCAAACGCAGTTTCCGGCCGTTCAACACGAGCTCTCCGGCGCCGCCTTGGCAACTCTGCGATACCAGCGGCGCTGGGAGCTCACACCGGGAGAGCGTCATGATGTGGAGGCATCGTACTCGATCCGCAGCGGGACGCGAGCGCTCGAAAGCGACTTTGTTTTCACGCGGCATCAATGGGAAGCGGGCTACGCGCACCGGGGGGCACGGGACGCGGTGATGGTGAATTTCCAGGCTGGGTTGCTGCAAGGCCGTGCGCCGCTGATGGAACGGTTCACGCTGGGCAACAGCCGTACGCTGCGCGGGTGGAACCGGTTTGACGTGGATGCGCTGGGCGGGGAGCGGATGGCCCACGGATCGTTGGAATACCGATACAGGCATTTGCGAATGGTCTACGATACGGGCGCGGTGTGGCGGAGAGGTGGTCCGGCGGTGCTGCGGCATTCGGCGGCGATCGGGCTGGCCAGTTCCAAGACGGGAGGCTTTTCCGCACTGATCGCCTTTCCGATTCACGGCGGGGCGATCACGCCGATTTTCGTCATGGGAATCAACTTTTGATGAGACTGCTGAATCCCGCGGTAGGAGCAATGCTGGCGGTGGCCACAGGAATGGCGGCGGAAACGCTGGCGGTGCGGCGCGAGGGGGGGAACCTGACGATTTCCACCTCGCAGCTGGATCTGCTGCAGGGATCGATTCTGAGCCGGTTGAAAAACGGACTTTCCGTGGCGTTCGATTTGCATTTATCGCTGTGGACGGGATCGCGGAACAATATCCGGAGGCGGGCATTTGAGCGGTTCGTGGTGAGTTACGATCTTTGGGAGGAGAAGTTTTTCGTGTCGGGATTGCGCAAGCCTCGGCCGACGGCGTCGGGACTGAGCGCCGCCGAGGTTCCGGCGTGGTGCTTGAAGCAGATTAGCCTGCCTGCGCCGGGGCTGGAGGCGGGAACGGTGTATGGAGTGCGGCTGGACGTGCAACTGGCCAAGCGCGGGGAGGGCAGCGAAGACTCGGTGTGGAACGCGGATTCGACGATCAGCATCAAGACGCTGATCGAAATCTTCAGCCGGCCGTCCAGGGGTGAGCCGGACCGGTGGTCTTTGGATTCAGGGCCGATTCGTGAGCCGGTGGCGGCGCCGCCGGCGCTGGGCGCATGGCGATGAATCGAGTTCGCAGCCGGCTGGTGATCGTGTTCCTGGCGACGACACTGCCGCCTTTGCTGGTCACCTTATGGATCGCGAATTCGCTGCTGGAGCGGAGCCTGGAGTATTCGGCGACACAGGATCTGGATCGGGTGAGCGTGTCGTTAGAGCGGACGGCGCGGCTCTTCTATCAGCGGGAGAGGGAACAGCTTGCAGCGGATGCCGGGGCGGGAGCGGTGAAGGCGGCGATGTATGTGTCTCCCGGGCAGAGGATATGGCCGGCGGAGGTGCGGGAATTCTTCGATTCCGGGCAACAGGAGAGGTTTCTGATTTCGGGCGAGGGAGGGGACACGCTGGTGTTGCTACGGCGCAGCGGCGATGGCGTGGCCAGCTACCGGCGCCTGCTGGGAGGGCTGAAGCTGGATGCTGTTCGTGAGGAATACACGCGGGCGAGGCAAACGGTGGCCGACAGCAGGCATCGCAATCTACCGCGGGGATTCCTTTACACGCTGGTGTTGCTCGGTGCTCTGCCGTGGCTGGGCGGGCTGTCGTTGTTGTTGTATTTCGCGCACCGGATCAGCCGGCCGATCCATGAGCTGACGGGTGCGCTGGAAAAAGTGGCGGCGGGGGATCTTGCGGCAACGTTGCCGGAAGGCCGGAGCGGGGAAGTGGGTTCGGCGATGAAAGCGTTCAACCGGATGACGGCGGAGCTGCGGCAAGGGCGGGAGCGGCTGCTGTACCTGGCGAGGATGGAAAGCTGGCAGGCGCTGGCGCGGAAGACGGCGCATGAGCTGAAAAACTCACTGACGCCGATCCGGTTGACGATGGAGGAAATGGCGGCGAGGCCGGCGGCGGACGAGGCGTTCCGCAAGCAGGCGGCGCAGATCGTGGTGGATGAGGTGAACAGCCTGGAGAGGCGTGTGCGGGCGTTTTCCGAGTACGCGGCAGAACCGCCGGTGAGTTTGCGTGCCATTGACGCGGCGGCGGTGCTGAAGGAGCGGGTGCTGCTATTGCGGAACGCGCATCCGGAACTGGACTACCGGCTGCGGCTGGATGCCGAGCCGGCCCATGTTCTGGCGGACGAGGATCTGCTGAAGGCCGTGGTGACGAACCTGCTGGTGAATGCCTCGGACGCGGCGGGTCCGCAGGGGGCGATCCTGGTGTCGGCGAAACCCACCGGTGAACGCGTGGCGATCGAGGTGCACGATTCCGGGCCGGGGCTGAGCGATCAGGCGGCGGCGACGCTGTTTGAGCCGACGATTTCGTTTAAGAAAGGCGGGATGGGGCTGGGGCTGTCGATTGCGCGCAAGAGCGCGCTCTTATGCGGCGGTGATATCGTACTGGTAAAGGGAGAACTTGGCGGCGCCGGATTCCGCGTGCTGCTCTCGGCTACATGTCCGCAGGCCGCATCCTGATACTCGACGATGAGCCGAATATCGGCCGCTCACTGACACTGATCCTGGAGCGGGAGGGGTACCGGGTCCAGGCGTACGAAACGTTGAAGGCGATGCGTGCCGGGCGGGAGAACGCCGACGCATACCTTTTGGATGTGCGGCTGCCGGACAGCAACGGCATTGAGGTGTTGAGGGAGATCCGGCAAGCGGATCCGGGCGCGCCGGTAGTGATGATCTCCGGGCACGCAACGATTGCCGATGCGGTGGAGGCGACGCGGGCCGGCGCCTTCGATTTTCTGGAAAAACCGTTGAGCCGCGACAAGGTCCTGCTGACACTGAAGAACGCGCTGAGGCACCGGCGGCTGGTGGAAGAAAACGACCGGTTGCGGGAGATGGTGGGTTCGACGCGGCTGATCGGAGATGCGCCGGCGTTCCAGCAGGTGATGGAGCAGGCGACGCTGGCAGCGCGCTCGGATGCTCGCGTGCTGTTGAGCGGGGAATCGGGAACGGGCAAGGAGCTGCTGGCGGCGCATATTCACGAGTCGAGCCCGTTCGCGGACGGCCCGTTTGTGAAGGTGAACTGCGCGGCGATTCCGACCGAGCTGCTGGAGAGCGAACTGTTCGGGCACGAGAAAGGGGCATTCACGGGAGCGGCATCGATGCGGCGTGGGAAGTTCGAGCTGGCCGACGGCGGATCGATTTTGTTGGATGAGGTCGGCGACCTGCCGCTGGCGGCGCAGGCGAAGCTGCTGCGCGTGCTGCAAGAGGGTGAGTTTCACCGGGTGGGAGGAGAGCAGGCGGTCCGTGTTTCGGTGCGCGTGATTTCGGCGTCCAACCGGGACTTGCCGGAGCTTGTCGCGCGGCAGCAGTTTCGCGAGGATCTTTACTACCGGCTGTGCGTAGTGCCGATCCGGGTGCCGCCGCTGCGGGAGAGAAAGACAGACATCCCGAAGCTGGCCGAGTATTTTCTCGCCGAATTTTGCCGGCGGAACAATTTCCGGCCGAAGCGGATGGCGAAGAAGGCGGTGGAACTTCTGGTGGGCCATTCCTGGCCGGGCAATGCGCGGGAGCTGCGGAATACGGTGGAGCGGATGGCGATTCTAACGGCCGGGGACGTGATTGAAGAGGTTCCGGCGGAGCTGCGCAGCGCGGCGGCGCCGAATTCGATCCAGTTCGCGGTGCGGCAAACGGAACGCGAGCATATCGTGAGGGCGCTGGAGGCGGCAAGCTGGAACGTTTCGGCGGCAGCGCGCTCACTGGGGATGGAGCGCACGAACTTGCACAAGCGGATGCGGGCGCTGGGGGTGACGCGTCGGTCGAGTTGATGTATTCTCCTTGTTGAGAATTGTTCATTCTTCCGCGAGGGGGTCAGAATGCCGGTTCGTATTTTCGTTTTGGTTTTTGTACTGGTGTGCGTGGTTTGGGCGCAGCAGGACATGGGTGTGGTGACGGGAATGGTCACCGATGCGACAGGGGCTGCGGTTCCGGGAGCGCTGGTTCGAGTGACGAATCAGGAGACCAACGAGTCGCGGGCGGTGGATACGGGAGAGACGGGTACCTACACGGTGGGTCCTCTGCGGATCGGGACCTACATGGTGTCGGTGGAGAAATCAGGATTCAAGAAATCGGTGCTGAGCGATGTACGGCTGAGCGCACAGGACCGCCAGCGCGCCGATTTCCGGCTGGAGGTGGGCCAGATCGCCGAATCGATCGCGGTGACGGCGGAGGCTCCACTTCTGCAGTCGGAGACATCGTCGTTGGCGCACGTGGTGGAGGAACGGCAGATCCGGCGGTTGCCGCTGAACGGGCGGAATTTTCAACAACTGGCGTGGCTGACGGCGGGGGTGATTCCGGCGACGCGGAGCCGGGACCGTGAATCGGGGTTCAACGCGCACGGGCAGCCGATGACGCAGAACACGTTTCTCATCGACGGCATCGACAACAACAACAACGTGATGGGCATGCAGGACCGCAAGATGCAGGTTGTAGTGCCGTCGCTGGACGCGGTGGCCGAATTCAAGGTCCAGACGTCGAATCACTCGGCCGAGTTCGGGCGGAATACGGGAGCTGTGATGATCGTGAGCATCAAGAGCGGGTCGAACGCGTTTCGCGGGACGGCCTATGAGTATCTGCGCAATGACATCACCGATTCGCGGGACACGTTTAACTACGTGGACCGGAATGGGGATGGGCGCGCCGATCCGGAGGTGCTCAAGCAGAACCAGTTCGGAGCGACGTTGGGCGGGCCGATTGTGCGGGACAAGACGTTCTTCTTCGCCAGCTGGGAAGGCAGGCGGGAAAGGCGTTCGCAGACCGACCTGGTGATTGTGCCGACCGATAGAGAAAAGAACGGGGAGTTCAGCCCGAGCCTGGTGACGGTGCGCGATCCGGCGACGAACCAGGCCTTTCCCGGCAACACGATTCCGCGGTCGCGTTTTGATGCGACGGCGGCGCGGATGCTGGAACTATGGCCGGCGCCGAATTTTTCCGGGACCGGAACGCGGGACAACTTCATACGGAATCCGCCGTGGAATACCGTGCGGGACGCCATCGACACTCGGATCGATCACAACATCGGGATGAACGACAAGGTGTTCGGCCGGCTGAGCATCTCACGGTTCGATAATCTGCGGGATTCGGTGTTTCCGACCCCGGCGCGGGGCGGGCAGAACAACGACCGGGCGTTTGATGACAACGACGCGCGGAGCGTGGCGTTTTCCTACACGAAGATTCTCCGGCCGACGCTGGTGAACGAGTTCCGCTACGGGTTCAGCCGGCAGAAGGTGGATAAGCGCGAGCTGTCGAAGGAACTGCTGAGCGAAGCGACGGCGAAGTACGGGATCCGCGGGATTCCGGGAAGCGACCGGCTCTTCGGGCTGCCGTTGTTCAGCCTGGGCGGGGCGATCGGCTACCAGAATCTCGGGGAACCGGGCTCGATGCCTAATTTCAAGATTCACCAAGTACATCAGTACCTGAACAATCTGAGCTGGAACCGTGGCAATCACAATTTCAAGTTCGGGACTGACCTGCGCTGGAACCGGTCGGACATATTCGGCGGCTCGAGTGGGCATGGGAGCTTCACCTTTGACGGGCAGTTCACGCGGGTGAGTTTCGGCGATTTCCTGCTGGGGATGCCGTCGGCGACTTCGCTGACATCGCTGCTGATCGGGAACATGCGATTCCGGAATTACATGTTCTATGCACTGGATGATTGGAAGGTGACGCCGCGGCTGACAGTGAACGTCGGGTTGCGCTATGAGTTGACGTCGCCGTGGTATGAAAAGCACGACAACATGAATCAGATCGATATCGCGGCAGGGCCTAGGTTCAATCAAATCGTGAAGGCGGGCCACTGCGGGAATTCATGGTCGTGCCGGGGCCTGGTGAACACAGATACAAACAACTGGGGACCGCGAATGGGGTTCGCCTATCAGTGGGGGCCCCGCACGGTGATCCGGTCCAGCGGCGGAGTCTTTTTCGGAAGTCAGGGATCACTGGGAGCTTCGGCGCGCCAGGTGAACAACTGGCCATACAACCGCAACGTGACTCTGCAATCGACGACGACGCGTCCGGCGGTGCAACTGAGCAGCGGACTGCCGGCCGGGATTCTGGATCCAACACCGAATCCGCCGTCGAATTTGAACTGGACCGTGTGGGAAAAGAATTTCCCGGCGCCGACGATTTACCAATGGAACTTCGCGATTCAGCGTGAGCTGGTGCGGAACCTGTCATTGACTACGGCGTACGTGGGATCGTCGTCGAATTACCTGATGGATGGATACAACTGGAACGGGTCGGACTTGGGACCGCCGGCGACGGAGCGGCAGCGGCGGCGGATACCGGATTGGAACAATGTGACGCTGCAAACGCCGTTTGGCGCGGCAAATTACCACGGGCTTGACCTCCAACTGGAGCGGCGGTATGCCGCCGGGCTTTCCTTCACCGCCGGCTACACCTGGAGCCATTCGATCGACAACATTCCGGAGCAGTTCGGCTCCGGCGGTGGCGGGTTGATGAATTTCCGCGACATCAATCAAAACCGCGGGAATTCCAATTTCGATATCCGGCACCGGTTCATCGCCAGCGCGGTGTATGAGCTGCCGTTGGGAAAAGGGCGGAAGTGGCTGAACTACGGCGGCGTAGTGAATCACGTTCTAGGCGGCTGGCAGCTTTCGAACTTGTGGTCGATGCAGACGGGCGACTATTTCACGATCACGGTGCCGAACGCACGGCAGCGGCTGGGAGCGACAGGGATCGGCAACTGGTGGCCGGACCGGATCCGCGATCCGAAACTGGCGAACCGCACATCGGACCGGTGGTTTGACACGTCGGCATTCGGAATACCGCGCGCGGCTGACGGGAGCTGGTATCTGGGCAACGCGGGACGGGCCATCCTGAACTCCGACGGCATGTTCAACATCGACTTCGGGCTGATGAAATTCTTCCGGCTGACGGAGCGCTACAATCTCCAGTTCCGCTGGGAGACCTTCAACGTGACCAATACGCCGACATTAGGGACGCCGACGGCGAACATCGAGAGCCCTGATTTCGGCAAGGTGCGGTCAACATTCTCCACGCCGAGGCAAATGCAGTTCGCGCTGCGGCTGGAGTTCTGAGGGCTACTTGTTGAGCAGCTCGACCAGGTAGTCCTGCGCTTCCTTGGTCTTGATCTGGGAGAGAGTTTGCAGGATGGAGGAGTCCCTGTCGGCGATCTGGCCGAGATAATCAACGGCCTTGCGCTGGAGATCGGGATTGGCGCCGCCTTGGGCGATGCGGAGCAGGATGGGGCGCGCAGGAGAAGGCTGACCTTCGGCGCCCTTGATCTGCGTGAGGACGAAGAGCGCACGTTCCTTCAGTTGTGGCGATGCGGTGGAAGTCAGGATCTTCTCAAGCAGCGGGAGTGCGCGGTCGGGCGCGGAGTGTAAGAGGCTGTTGAGGGCATAGACCTTCAACTCTTCGTCGGTCATTCGGAAGGCCAATCGGAAGACACTTCGGCTGTAGCGTTCCACCAAGGTGCGGAATGCGTCGCCGTCACCGGATTGAACTCTGGCGACCAGGTCCTGGTCGCTGACCTCCATCCACCCTTTAGACTGCCACAGGGGGTAGCGGTTAGCCGGTTTGCGCCGTTTTTTCGCCTACGTGAATCTCGGGTTGTAAGCGCCTTGCGCGGAGAAGCCGCCTAGTTCCGGACGCATTGGGGAGTGGCGGGGGTAGGAGTCAAATATTTCGCTGCCGCTCATGCGCGGGTCTTTCTGCGCGGTGAGAGTGCGGTCCAGCTCGGCGCGGAGGCGCTTGCGGGTTGGTTCGTGCGCAGGGGAGGAAGCGAGATCCTTGAGGCAGCCAGGGTCGGCTTTGATGTCGTAGAGCTGTTCTTCACCGTGCTTGCCGAAGCAGTGCTCGAACAGCGTTGCGATGGAGCCTTCTTTGCGGCGGTCCATCATGAGGGACTTGGTAGGGGAGGCATCGATGTCGTGGTAGCCTTCGGGGTCGCCGGCGGGCCAGCGGTCGGGCTTGAAGTTGCGGACATAGAGGTTTTGGTGGGTGCGGATGGCGCGGGCGGGGTAGCCCATGTTGTCGTAACGGGCGTGGGAGTGGCGCTCGCGGCCTCCGAAGATTTTGTCGCGCGATGCGTCGACCTGACCGGACTGCTTCGATTCGAGGATGGGCAGGAGGCTGCGGCCGGTGATGGCGGCGGAGGGCTTTAACCCGGCGGCTTCAAGATAGGTGGGTGCGAAGTCGATGAAGCTGACGAGGTCGTCAACGGCGCGGCCGGCGGGGACGCGGTCGGGCCAGGAGATGGCGAGCGGGAGGTGCCAGCCGTAGTCGTACATGGTTGCCTTGGCGCCGGGGAAGGCCATGCCGTTGTCGGAGGTGACCACGACGAGCGTGTTTTCCAGTTCGCCCGCCTTGGCGATTTGATCGAGGATGCGGCCGAGGTGCCGGTCGAAGTGTTCGATTTCGTAGTAGTAGTCGAGGATGTCGGAGCGGACCTCGGGCGTGTCCGGCATGAAGGACGGGACAATGACGCTGTCGAGCTTCTTGCCGGATTCCAGGCCGATGCCTTTCTTGTAGCCGCGGTGCGGTTCCTGGCAGCCGTACCAGAAACAGAAGGGTTTCTCTTTCGGGCGCGCTTTGAGGAAGTCGGCGAAGTTGGCGGAGTAGTCGTTGTTGCCGACGCCTTGCGGCACGCCGCGATCCTTGCGTTCATCGAACGACGGTCCGGCGGGATTGTGCGGCCAGCCGGGCGCCTGCCAGTTGCAGGGTCCGGCGCCTTTGCCGGTGAGACCGGTGAAGTAGCCGGCGGCGGCGAGCAGGTCCGGATAGACCTGGAACTTCTTCGGGAAAAGACTGGCATGTGTGCCGGCCTCTTCGTTCTGCCAGATGTAGCGGCCGGTGAGGAGGGAGGCTCGTGTGGGTGCGCACTGCGGGGCGGGACAGAAGGCGTTGCGGAACAGGACGCCGCGTTCGGCGACACGGTCGAAGTGGGGAGTTTTGACGACGCGGTCGCCCATGGCCCCGGTGTGGGGATAGGACTGGTCGTCGGCGATGGCGAAGAGGATATTCGGCCGGCGGCGGGATTGCGGACGCAGAATGGCGGGGGCTGTGGCAGATGCCAGGAAGGCGCGGCGAGTCGAGGTGGTCATCGGTAGAAGTGTACAATGAGACGCATCCTTAGGAGGTGAATCATGCGCGCGGTCTATTTGGTCGTGCTGGCGCACTTGTGTTTGGCGGGAGTGCCGACGATTGACGATCTGCTGAACTTGCGGAGCATCGGCGGGGCGGAGATTTCTCCGGACGGCAAGTTCGTTGCCTATTCGCAGGCGGAAGCCGATTTTGAGCAGGATGCGATGGTGACGCAGATCTGGGTGGCGGAGACGGCGACAGGGAGAAGATGGCAGTTGACGCGGGCCAAGCAGGGGGCGGGGCAGGCGCGCTGGTCGCCGGACGGGAAGTGGCTGGCGTTCACCAGCAGCCGCGAGGGTGGCAAGAACCAGATCTTCGTGATTGCGCCGGATGGCGGCGAGGCGCAGCGGCTGACGAAGGCGGAGAATGGCGTGGGTTCGTTCGATTGGTCGGATGACGGCAAGACGATCGCGTTTCTGGCGTCGGAGAAGCAGCCGGAGGATCGGAGGAAGCATCTCGGCGAGTTCGAGGTGGTGCGGCGGGATTACGCGCACCAGCATTTGTGGACACTGGATGTGGAGGAGGCGATGAAGGCTCCGGTGGCGGGGAAGCAGCGGACGAAGGGGAAGGCTTTTTCGGTGGGTGGGTTCCACTGGGCGCCGGATGGGACACGCATCGCGTTCAGCGCGACCGTGAATCCAGATCTGGTGAACAACGGCACCTCCGATATTTACGTGCTGGCGCTGGCGGGTGACAGCGTAAAGAAGATCGTGGACCAGGCGGGCCCGGACCGCGGGCCGCGCTGGTCGCCTGACGGCAAGCGGATCGTGTTCAGCTCGGCGATGAAGAACCCGAAACACTTTCATGCGAATTCGCGGTTGGTGTTGGTTTCCGCCGATGGCGGAGCGGTGCGGTCGATTACGGACAGTTTCGACGAGTCGCCCAACCTCGTGGAGTGGAATCGCGAAGGGGTCTACTTCGTGTCGCAGCAAAAGACGGCATCGCACTTGTTCCGGGTGAATGTGGAGACCGGCAAGATTGAGCAGGTTTCGAAGACGCCGGCGGGGTTTGGAGTGTCCCTAACGGCGGATGGCAAGCGGGCGGCGATGACGATGTCGGACGGGAGCCTGCTGGATGAAGTGTATGTGACGGACGTGACCACATGGTCACCGAAGCGGCTGACCAACAGCACCGAGCAGGTGAAGGGCTGGACGCTGCCGGTGAGCGAGGTGATCTCGTGGAAGAGCCGCGATGGAACGGTGATTGAAGGAGTGCTGACGAAGCCGAAGGATTTCGATCCCGGGAGGAAGTATCCTTTGTTGTGCGTGATTCACGGCGGGCCGACGGGCGTGGATACGCCGCGCATGGTGCATCCGCGGTACTACCCGATCGATATCTGGGCCGGGCGAGGCGCGCTCGCGCTGCGTGTGAATTACCGCGGGAGCGCGGGATATGGGGAGAAGTTCCGGCAGTTGAACGTTCGGAATCTAGGTGTGGGAGACGCATGGGATGTGGAGAGCGGAGTGGAGCACCTGATCGGGAAGGGATGGGTGGATCCCCAGCGCATGGGCGTGATGGGCTGGAGTCAGGGCGGATACATTTCGGCGTTTCTGGCGACGAGTTCGACGATGTTCGCGGCGGTGTCGGTGGGAGCGGGGATTTCCAACTGGGCTACCTATTACTACAACACCGACATCACGCCATTCACGATTCAGTACCTGGGCGCCGATCCTGCCGCCGATCCGGACATTTATCAGAAGACGTCGCCGATGACCTATATCCAGAAGGCGCGGACGCCGACGCTGATCCAGCACGGCGAACTGGATAAACGCGTGCCGATTCCGAATGCGTACGAGCTGCGGCAAGGTCTGGAGGATCGCGGGGTGCCGGTGGAGATGATCGTGTACAAGGGGTTCGGGCATGGGATCACGAAGCCGAAGTCGATGCGGGCGGTGATGCAGCATAACCTGGATTGGTTCAACCATCATTTGTGGGGTGAGTCGAAGCCGGATTTCGCGAATCCGCAGGTGCCGAAGGCGAAGGAGGAGAAAGAGAAATGACGCGGCGGAAGTTGCTGCGTTCGGCGGTGGCGTGCGCGCCCGCGCTTTTGCTATCGCAGAAGACGGCCGCCGAGCGGCCCAACGTGTTGTTCATCGCCTCCGATGACATGAACAATAACCTGGGATGCTACGGCCATCCGATGGTGAAGTCGCCGGACCTGGACCGGCTGGCGTCAGAGGGGGTGCGGTTTGACCGGGCCTACTGCCAGTATCCGGTGTGCGGGCCGAGCCGCGTGTCGCTGATGACGGGATTGCGGCCGGATACGACGAAGGTATTCGACAACCAGATCGCGGTGCGCGACACGATGCCGGATGCGGTAACGCTGCCGCAGCTGTTCCGGACCAACGGGTGGCACTCTGTGAGGGCGGGGAAGATGTACCACATGGACGTGCCGGGTTCGGTGGGGACGAACAAGTGGGACGACCCACCGAGCTGGGATGTGTCTATCAGCCCGCCAGGCAGCGAGCAGCACACCAAAGGTGAAGGGCGGAACATTACGGCGGGCCGGCGTGCGGGGTGGCACTGGGTGTCGTTCCAGGGCGATGGAAAAGATCAGGCGGATGAGCGGGCGACGGAGATCGCGCTGGAGACGATCGCGAAGACACGCGAGAAGCCGTGGTTCCTGGGGCTGGGCTACTTGAGGCCGCATCTGCCGCACGTAGCGCCGGCCCGTTTTTTTGATCTGTATCCGCTGGGGAGCATCCAGCCGGTGGTGAATCCGCCGGGCGACCGTGATGATATTCCGCGGGCAAGCGAGATCGCGATCAACACGCGGGCCAACGATATGGGGATGAACGAGGCGGAGAAGAAGGAGGCGATCCGCGCCTACTATGCTTCGATTTCCTACATGGACTGGCAAGTAGGCCGCGTGCTGGATGCGTTGGAGAAGCAGAATCTGCGGCGGCGGACGGTGGTTGTGTTCTGGGGCGATCACGGGTGGCACCTGGGCGAGCATCACCGCTGGCACAAGCGCAGCCTGTTTGAGGAGTCGATGCGCGCACCGCTGATTATTTCCGCGCAGGGGCGCAGGGGAAATGGAAAGGGATGCCGTTCGCTGGTGGAGTTTGTGGATATTTTCCCGACGGTGGCTGAACTGGGCGGGCTGAAGCCGCCGCCGAATCTGGAAGGGCAGAGCCTTGTGCCGCTGCTCGATAATCCGGCGAGGCCGTTCAAGTCGGCGGCGTTCAGCACGGTGACGGCTCCGGACGGGATCCGCGGACACGCGGTGGTGACAGAACGGCACCGGTACATCAGGTGGACAGGGCCACATCCGGACGAGGAGTTGTTCGATCACGAGAAGGATCCGCGGGAGTACACGAACCTGGCTCGTGTGCCGGGCAAGGATGCGTTGCTGAAGCGAATGCGTGGCGTGCTGGAAGCGGGCTGGAGGGCGGCGCGGGCAAAGGTTTAGCGGGAGGCTGTACGGAATTAGTATCTGTCGGCCAGGTGAATCGCGCGCGGACGGAAGCAGCTTCTCATCTTGGCGGTACACTCATTTCCCGGAGACCTTTCCCGCCGATTCCACCCCGTAAACCGGGAGCCCGTCACCGCTGAGCAGTCCTATCTGCTTCAGTACAGAGGCCTGATCCCAATAGATATGTTCATGAGCCACTTTTCCCCCGCGGAACCGAACAATGGCGACCAAGGCGACCTCTACGTGGCGGTTCGTCGGAGCAATTCCGGGAAGCATCCAGGGCATTTCCCGCGTGTGGGTAAAGGAGAAGATCATCTCGTCGACCAATTGGTCTTCGCCAACGGTTCGCGAGATGGGCGTGAGTTTTGTGTCCGGCGGCATGCTCGGGATAAAGTCTCTGGAATAGAACGAGCGCAGAGCTTCCCGTCCGCTGCCGCCCGTCAGGACCGGCACATGATTGACGTAGGCGTCTTCGGTCATGGTTGCCAGAGTCGCTTCCGTGTCGCGCGTGGAAAACTCATGACTGGTGTGTTCTTCCCAAAGGCGAACCAACTCTTGCGGGAGCATGAAGCAATTCTAGCCGACAGCCGTTACGTTGGCTTCCGCAGCCTCGGATATGATGGAACGCACTATAATGCATGTTAGGTTGACGACTAGCTACACCTTGACTGGGCGTTTAGCCATTTTTCTGCTGGCCGCTATGAGTCTGAGCGCGCAGGTGGACTACCTGCGCGATGTGAAGCCGGTGCTGTCGCAGAACTGCTATGGCTGCCATGGCGCGCAAGTGCAAATGGCCGATCTGCGCGTGGATACGGTGTCGGGCATGCTGAAGGGAAGCGCGAAAGGTCCCTCGGTGGTTGCCGGCAACAGCGCGCAGAGCCGCCTGATTCAGGCGATCGAAGGACAGAACGGGCTGACGCGGATGCCGATGGCGAAGCCTGCTTTGGCTGCGGAGGTGGTCGACAGGCTCAAGGCCTGGATCGATCAGGGGGCGAAGGCTCCCGAGACCGAGCGGCAGGACGATCCCGGCGCGCGATCCACGCATTGGGCTTTCGTTGCACCCAAGCGGGTGGCGCCGCCGGCGGTGAACAATCGCACATGGGCGCGCAATGAGATTGACCGCTTCATCCTGGCGCGCCTGGAAAAGGAAAAGATTCCCCCGTCGCCGGAGGCCGATCGCGCCACGCTGATCCGCCGGGTGAGCCTGGATCTCACCGGGCTGCTGCCCTCTATACAAGAGGTGGAGGCTTTTGTGGCCGACACGCGGCCCGATGCCTATGAGCGGCTGGTGGACAGGCTGCTGGCGTCGCCGCATTACGGGGAGCGATGGGGGCGCATCTGGCTGGACGTGGCTCGCTACGCCGACTCCAACGGCTACAGCATCGACGCGCCGCGGCAGATCTGGAAATACCGTGACTGGGTGATCGATGCGCTGAACCGGGATCTGCCGTTTGACCGGTTCGTGATCGACCAGATCGCCGGCGATATGCTGCCGAACCCGACCGTGGAGCAGAAGATCGCCACCGGTTTCCACCGCAACACGCCGTTCAACCAGGAGGGTGGTATTGATCTGGAGCAATTCCGCATCGACTCGGTGGCCGACCGCGTGGCTACCACCGGGTCTGCTTTCCTCGGCCTGACACTGGGCTGCGCGCGCTGCCACGATCACAAGTACGATCCGATTTCGCAACGCGACTACTACCGGCTGTTCGCGTTCCTCAACAACGCCGATGAGCCGGTGATGGACCTGGCGACGCCGGAAGAGATTGCGCGGCGGAATGCCCTGCGCCCGCAGCTGCGGCTGCTTGAGCGCGAACTGGATCAATACCAGAAGCAGTGGGCCAGCAAGCTCAGCGAAGAGCAGCGCAAGGCGGTTCCGCAGGACATCTACACGATCCTCAACCTGGGCGAGGATCAGCGCGATCAGCGGCAGAAGCAGATCCTCGGCGATTATCTGAAGCAGCAGGATATCGGGTTCCGGGAGCGATTTTTGACCGTGGAATCGCTGCGCGAGCGTGAGCCGAAGTTCCCCAGCACGCTGGTGATGCGTGAACTGGACAAGCCCCGCGAGAGCTACATTCACCTGGGCGGAGATTTTACGCGCAAAGGCGCGGTGGTGACGCCCGGCGTTCCGGGCGTGCTGCATCCGCTGCCGGCAGTGGAGAAGCCGAACCGCCTGGACTTGGCGCGGTGGTTGGTGGACCTGGCGAATCCGCTGATCGGGCGGGTGACGATGAACCGGCTGTGGCAGCAGTATTTCGGCAAGGGGCTTGTTGAGACGGAGAACGACTTCGGCACGCAGGGCGCGCCGCCGACGCATCAGGATCTGCTGGACTGGCTGGCAATGGAGTTCGTGGAGCGGCGGTGGAGCCAGAAGGCGATGCACAAGCTGATCGTCACCTCGGCCACCTACCGGCAGGCGTCGCGGCACCGGCCGGAGCTGAGCGAGCGCGATCCTTACAACCGGCTGCTGGCGCGCCAGGCGCGGTTGCGGCTGGATGCCGAGATCATCCGCGACGCGGCGCTGTCGGCCAGCGGACTGCTGAGCAAGGAACTTGGCGGGCCGCCTGTGTTTCCGCCGCAGCCGGAAGGGGTGTTCAAGTTCACGCAGGTGCCGCGCGTATGGACGGCAAGTAGCGGCGAGGATCGCTACCGGCGCGGCCTGTACACGCATTTCTGGCGCGCGGCGGGCTATCCGGCGCTGATGGTGTTCGATGCGCCCGATGCGGCCGCCACTTGCACGCGCCGCGTGCGCTCCAACACGCCGCTCCAGGCGCTGACGCTGCTGAATGACCAGGCGTTTCTCGAACTGGCTCAGGGATTAGCGGCGCGGGTGCTGGAGGAGGCTCCGGCCAACGACGCCGAGCGGCTCGGCTACGCGTTCCGGCTCAGCCTGTCGCGTCAGCCGTCGGCCGGTGAGCGTGCCATGCTGGATCGCCTGCTGAACCAGCAGTGGAACGAGTTCCGACAGGCGCCTGAGGATGCAGGAACCCTGGCCGGGAAAGCGCCGAAGGAGCGCGCGCCGCAACTGGCCGCCTGGACGGCGGTGGCGCGGGTGATCCTGAACCTGGACGAGTTCATCACAAGGGAGTAGAGCCATGAAGCAAGATAAGTTGCTGCTGGAAACGCGGCGCCACTTCTTTGGAGAATGCGCCATGGGTGTGGGCAAGATCGCACTGGCGTCGATGTTCAGCGGACGCCAGTTGTTCAGCGCCGATGCCGGCCAGTTGCCAAATCCGATGGCCCCCAGGAAGCCGCACTTTCCGGCGCGAGCCAAGAACGTGATTTACCTGTTCATGGCCGGCGGGCCGAGCCAGCTGGACTTATTCGACTACAAGCCGAAGCTGGGCGAGATTGACGGGCAACCGATTCCGGATTCCTTTCTTAAGGACAAGCGGTTCGCCTTCATGGACACATTCACCAAAGAGCCGCCGAAGCTGCTGGGCACGGTGCGGAAGTTCGCGCGCCATGGCCAGTGCGGCGCTCACGTCTCGGAGCTGTTTCCGCACATGGCGACGATTGTCGATGATGTCGCCTTTCTGCGCGCGGTGCACACGGAGGTGTTCAACCACGCGCCGGCGAAGGTGTTCATGAACACCGGCACGTTCCAGTTCGGGCGGCCGAGCATGGGAGCGTGGATTACCTACGGGTTGGGCAGCGAATCTTCGGATCTGCCGGGCTTCGTGGTGCTACAATCGGGCCCGCGGGGACCGCGTGGCGGCGCGCCGCTGTGGGGCAGCGGTTTCCTTCCGACAACCTACCAGGGCGTTCCGTTCCGCTCCACCGGCGAACCGATCCTGAACCTGACCAGCCCGGCGGGCATCAACGAACGGCGGCAAAAGCAGGCGCTGGATGCGATCCGCGAACTGAACATGGCGCGGCTGAAGGAGACCGGCGACGCGGAGATCGCGACGCGCATCGCGTCCTATGAAATGGCCTACCGCATGCAATCGAGCGCGCCGGAGCTGATGGACCTTTCCCAAGAATCGAAACAGACGCTCGATATGTACGGCATACAGCCGGGGGAAAGCTCTTACGCCAACAACTGCCTGCTGGCGCGGCGTTTGGTGGAGCGCGGCGTGCGCTTCGTGCAGCTTTACCACACCAACTGGGACCACCACGGCGGGCCTGGCGAAGACCTCGGCCGCGACCTGACCAAGGTGTGCCGGGACGTGGATCAAGGGACGGCGGCCTTGATTCGCGATTTGAAACAGCGCGGGCTGCTGGAGAACACGCTGGTGATCTGGGGCGGGGAATTCGGGCGCACGCCGATGGGCGAGAAGCGCGAGAGCATCGGCCGCAACCACCATATCGACGCCTACACAATGTGGATGGCCGGCGCCGGGATCAAGCCAGGCATCAGCGTGGGCGCGACGGATGAACTTGGCTTCGGCCCGGTGGAGGACGCGGTCCACGTGCACGACTTGCAGGCGACCGTGCTGCATCTGCTTGGCCTCGATCACCTGAAGCTGACCTTCAAGTTCCAGGGCCGCGATTTCCGGCTCACCGATGTCGGCGGCAAGGTTGTGGCAAAGCTGTTCAGCTGACGGGCATCCCACGACTATGGAGTATACTGTGGAGTAGGGTCCACAGCCATGGAAACCATACAAGTCGTGCTTGATAAAAAGCTGTTGCAGGCTGCCGACCGCGCTGCGCGTAGTACGAAGAGGAATCGGTCCGCGCTGATCCGTGATGCGCTTCGGGAGCATTTGAGAAGGATGGAAACGCTGGAACAGGAGCGCCGGGACCGCGACGGGTATGCCAAAAACCCTGTGATTCATGATGAGGCGGCAGTGTGGGAAACCGAGGCGGCGTGGCCGGAGCCATAGAGCGAGGCGACGTTCGCCTCTATGGATTCGCACCTCCGGACAAGAAGCGGCCGGTGTTGGTACTGACCCGCAACAGCGCAATCGGTTACTTGACGAGCGTCACCGTGGCGCCAATCACCTCCTCGATCCGTGGGGTGCCTTCCGAAGTTGTGCTGACCGAAGAAGACGGCATGAAGTCGGCATGTGCGGTCAATCTTCACAACACCGTCACTGTTGCGAGTAACCGTCTGGGCAAACGAGTAGCACGGTTGAACTCCTCTCGAATGGACGAAGTCTGCCGCGCCTTGAGGTTCTCGCTCGGGTGCGACGGCTAACGGATCCAGCCGAACGCGTTCGGAGAACGGCCCAGCGCGGCTGTGGCGATGTGGCGGTAAAGCGCCGCTCCGTTGTCTCCATTGGTGAACACGACGATGCCGGTGGCTGATTCCGGCTGCAAGGCGAAGTAGCACTTCGTGCCCGGGGAGTTTCCCCAGTGCCACAAATATGAGCCGGAGTCGGTGCGCTCGATGCCGGCGCCGAGGCCCCACCAGTCGGCGCCATTGGCCTGAATGAGTGGTTCGTGCATCGCCTTTGTCTGGGCGAGTGTTTTCATGATGACGGCGAAATCGGTGGCGGTGGTGGTGAGAGAGCCGGCGGAGTTGGGAGAGACGTAGACAGGCAGTGCCGCGGGGGCCACCTTGGCGGCCACGGCAAGTGACTGCTCGGTGGTGATGGTGGTGTAATCGATTTTCATTTCCTCGATCACTGCCTGCACTCGTTCCAGGTAGGCGGGCGGGAGGATACGGCTCGGCGGACCTTTACTGTCGTAGCCGGGCACCGATGGCCCGATGAAGCTGGAGTCGCGCAACTGGAGGGGGCTGAACACGCGGCGGCGCAGGAACATTTCCGTCGGTTCGCCGCTCAGCGTTTCCACTACACGCTGGAGCAAAAAGTAGCCTTCGCCGGAATAGCCGAATCTGCTGCCGGGTTCGAAATTGGCGCGCAGGACGCCCGGTTTGAAGCGCCAATTCGGCAGGCCGGTGGTATGGGAGAGCACGTGGCGCGCGGTGATCCGGCGCGTGCGCTCGTCTTCGGAGAAAGGCAGGTAATCCTGAAGCGGCTTGTCCAGATCCAGCCCACCCTGGTCGCGGAACCGCAGGACGGCAAGGGCAAATACCGGCTTGGAGAGGGAAGCGGCGGCGAAGATGGTCTTTTCATCGACGCGCGATTTTCCTTCCGCATCGGTGGAGCCGAAACCCGCCATCCAGGTTACGCGGCCGTTCTCGAGCCATGCCGCGGAAATGCCGGGGACGTTGTGCTCCGCGCGGAGAGTTTCGATTTCCTTGAGGAATGGCGCGGGCGGCCCGCCTTTCCAGCGTTCGGCGCCGGAAAGGAGTCCGGCGGCGGCGAGCGCGAACGACCGGCGTGTGAGCACGCGAGTTTTCATCACGCCGCGAGAGAAGATTCCTCGGCGAAACTGGCGCCAGGAGTGTAGCGTTTCACCAGCATCTTTACGCCGTACCCGGGAGCGTACCAGGAGCCTTCCCGGAAGCCCGCCATGGCCAGCATTGGGTTGGGGACCGTGAAGGGAGGAAGCGTTGCATCTCCCCAGCTCACACGGATCTCTCCATCCGGTGAAACAGTTTCCAGCGTTCCCCGCGTATCCACGGACGCGAACCGGAACAGGCCGCCCGCCGTCTTCCAGCCCTGGGGAACCTCCACCGAGAAGGCGTTCTCCCGCGAATCGGTGAAGCGCGTGAACTTTAGCCCAGGACGGTGCGCGACCACTTTGACGGCGACAGCCCGTTCCGCCGCGCCGCACGTCATCGCAGCACCCACCACCCAGAACATCAGCGCATACCCGATGGGGATTATGGTCCTCATTCCTGTCTTATCGGCAGAGCCGGCCTTTTTCGTGCCCTGTTCGAGAGTTGTTGTAACATGAACCTTCACCATGCGTAGCGCTTTCTTTGTTCTCATCACCTTTTGCACGTTGCAGGCACAGAATGCCACCAAGCCGGGCCGCTTCCACGTGGAGCGGCCGACGCTTGTCAACCTCGGCTTTGAATGGGCGATTGAGGGTGACGCCAACCGCAACGCGACGGTGGAGGTTCGCTTCCGCAAATCGGGCACAACGGCGTGGCGCAATGCGCTCCCGCTGCTGCGCATCGGCGGCGAGTTCGTTCACCGCGAACAGTACAACATGACCTACACGGTACCGCACGGCTTCGCGGGCAGTATCCTCAATCTGGAGCAGGCCACGAGCTATGAATGCGAGTTCACGCTGCGCGATCCGGACGGCGTGGACGGACAGGCGCAGGAGCGCGTCACCGTTTCCACGCGCGGCGAGCCGAAACCCTACAGCGGCGGGCGCGTGCTTCACGTCTATCCGGATGACCACCAGGGACCGCGCCAGGAACCGAACTTCATCGGCATCAAGCACGCCTATTACGGGCCCGGGCGCGGCGATTGGACGGCGGTGCGCATGAACAAGGTGCAGCCCGGCGACACCATTCTGGTGCACGCGGGTCTCTACCGTCCGGACCGCCTCAATTACGTCGACCCGCTCAGCGCGCCTTTTACCGGCTCCATCTCCCTTTCCCTGAAAGGCACCGCCGAGAAGCCGATTACGATCAAGGCCGCCGGAGACGGCGAGGTGATCTTTGACGGGGCGGGGAACCACAAGCTTTTCGACGTGATGGCCACGGCTCATCATATTTTTGAAGGACTCACCTTCCGCAACACCGACATCGCGCTGTTCGCCGGCGAGAAAGAGGTGATGGGTGCGGTCGGCCTCACCGTGCGCAACTGCCGCTTTGAAGACGTGGGCG
>Ga0194120_10001379_pt1 | contig 44569 bp, 42 predicted proteins | sample TA2MahCa65mmetaG_FD_148642 | JGI IMG/M metagenome (GOLD analysis project Ga0194120, IMG submission 148642) | Freshwater microbial communities from Lake Tanganyika, Tanzania - TA2015019 Mahale Deep Cast 65m | ecosystem: Environmental > Aquatic > Freshwater > Lake | place: Tanzania: Lake... | reverse complement strand
AAACAAAATGCTTAGGAGCAATCCGCCTATTACCAAGATCGCTCCCGATGGAGTCCTACATTCTCATCTCATTTTACAGGGAACCACCCCTGTCACTTTTGGCTCTCTCTCCATTGTCGCCCACAGCTTGCTAAAACTGATGTAATAAAGTCATTTATTTCCTCCGATATCTTCAGACCTTTCTCCAAAGCTTTAAATGCTTCTATATAATTGTCCTCCACAAAACAATAGTATACACCGAGGATCGTGTATATCTGACAGAGCCTCCTCTTATCATTGTGTTTTTTTGCCAAATCAATAATCGGGTCAATGGCTGCTTTCGCGTCAGCATTGTAGATCATTTGAGCCAAGTAAAGCCCAAGACTCACCCTTGCATCAATCACCTGTTTTTGCACATCAACGATCTGGGGCAATCGCTCAAGACATTGTACTCTTTTCTTAGCGTGGGGAATCGCATCGCTAAACGAAGCTGTCTTTTCAACCTTCTTGCCCGCCAACCTTGAATACTCAGCTGACTTCAAATAGTTCTCACTCAAGAAATAGTGCTCGGCTAAAACTTCGTAATGTTCACTCAAACCATCTTTATACAGTTCTTCGATGGCGCTTCCAATCTGTTCATGAACTTTTTTCTTTCTCTTGGCCAATATCGAGTCATAAACCACCTCACGGGTCAGGGCGTGTTTAAAGACATAACTGGATTGAGGGTATATGCCCCTCTCATAGAGAAGTTCTGAATCTTTAAGGATATAAAGGCAAGAGAGCAACTCTTTTTCTGGAAGGCCCATAATGCGGTTTATCAATGGATAGCTGAACTCCCTCTCTATGACAGACCCGGTCTGAAGCACTTCCTTTGCCCCATCAGGCAGAGAATCAACCCTTGCCATAATCACATCCTGGATGGTAGAGGGAATGGAGACTTCATGGATATCTTTTGTTAATTGGAATACATTTTCTTTTTGCTCAATGATTTTTAGGTCCTTAAGGGATTTTATAAACTCTTCAATAAAAAATGGAACACCTTCTGTCTTTTCAAGGATTAATTCCTCTAAAGTTCTTTCAATCTCCCTTTTGCCTAAAATGTGGGTCACCATCTCAAGGCTTTCTCGATTGGAAAGCCGGTGGAGAGTTAGTTGATTGTGATAGGATTTTGCGCCCCAGGTGTGCACAAACTCAGGCCGGTAGGTGAATATTAATAAAACCCTTGACCCTGGGATGCTCTCCAAATGGTTTTTTACTACATCCTCTGAACTCTTATCCATCCAGTGCAGGTCTTCAAATGCCATGATCAAAGGACGTATATCAGAACCTCTAAGAACAAGACGCTTGATAGACTCGTTAATCCTATCTTTCTTCGCCTCAGGGCTCATGGAGATCTGATCAATACCACTATCTTTGACCGAGAGAAGCTCAAGGAGATACGGGAGAGTAGAAGCATCATCGACTCCTATTAAACTCAACCCCTTTTTGACCTTTTCTCTTATTTCCTGATCTCCTTCTCCATCGTGAATATCGAAGTTTGACTTCAGGATGTCTATCACTGGATGATAGGCAACCCCCCTGCCATAAGAGAGACACTTCCCTTCCAAAAAAGTTATATTTTCGTTGACTATTGCCTTCCTAAATTCATACAAAAGCCTGGATTTACCGCAACCGGCTTCGGATACAATGGAAAAGGCCTGACCTTTGCCTGATTTGGCTCGTTGGAAGCCATCCAACAGAAGCTCAAGCTCACGCTCCCTCCCAACAAAAGGAGTCAAACCCCGTTCCGCGCTGACATCGAATCTTGTTCTCCTCGTGCTGGGAGCAATCACCTGGTAAACTTTAACCGGCTCTTCCTTGCCTTTAATCCGCCTCTCTCCAAGAGCTTCAAACCTGAAGAACCCTTCTGTGAGTCTGAAAGTATCCTCAGTCACATAAGTTGTCCCTGGTTCTGCGAGACTCTCCATCCGAGAGGCTAAATTCACAGTATCACCAACTGCCTTGAACTCGACTCTTAGATCATTACCCAAAGTGCCAACTACCACTGGACCTGTATGGATACCAATTCTCATTTTGACGGATGGTATTCTCTTTTCAGTTTTAAGTTGCTCGCTTAATCTATTTATTTCACGATGGATTGCCAATGCGGATCGAATTGCTCGTTGAGGGGCATCTTCAAGAGCAATGGGGGCTCCAAATAGAGCCATAATCCCATCACCGGTCAGTTCATTGACTATGCCTTCGTAATCATGGACCTTTTGGATGAGAATTTCATAGACCTGATCCATCAGGGAGTAAACCTCCTCAGGACCGAGCTTTTCGGTAAGGCCGGTATACCCCTCCATGTCACAAAACATCACTGTAACCTGCTTTCGCTCGCCTTCAATCCTGTCACGTTGAGATAGAATTTTCTCAGTTAATCCTCCGGGAAGATACTTTTGAATCTTTGCAAGCTTTTCATCAAAGGAGAGTTCCTTTAGGATAGGCTTTGAGGGAATGGTTAAGTTGTGGCCACACTCACCGCAGAATTTATCTCCGGGAATATTTTCACAATGGCACTTAGGACAAATTATGAGGAGTTTTATGCCACATTCGCGACAGAATTTCCTTGCTTCCGGATTTTCAAACTGACACTTCGGGCATTTCATTTTTCCTTCCCTCAATATTAGAAAAGAAATTTTATTATGGAATTAGAGCCTTTCCTTATAATCAATTTCTTGACTTTAGGTATCTATTCCTTTATTCTACCATTCAGGAGGTGGGTAAAATGCCAAGTGTTACATTTCAAATCCCATCCGAAGTTAAAGAAATCTTGTCTAAACACTCTGAAGTCAAATGGGATAAAGTCGTTGCAGATACCTTATGGAATCACGCTAAGAAGCTCCGTTTATTGGACAAGATTGCTTCGAAAAGTAAACTTACCCAACCGAATGCTACCAAATTGGATAAAGCCATCAAAGCCACCCTGTTGAAGCATTATAAGAGAACATAATGAGACTCGTGGTTGACACCAGTATCCTCATTTCCTCTCTTATCAAGCAGTCTGTCACAAGAGAAATTCTTCTCCTTCCTTTTATGCAATTCTACCTCCCTGAATATGCCCTTGAAGAAATAGAAGCCCACAAGCCTAAGATTAGCAGGTTGAGCGGGTTATCCTCCGATGAAATTGACCTTCTTTTGAGTTCTTTGTTGGAAAATATTTCCATTATCTCTGCCCAAACCATTCAACCTTACCTAAAAGAAGCAGAAAGGATTATTGGTGACATCGATCCCAGTGATATTCCTTTTATAGCTTTAGCTCTTGCCCTTGAGAATGATGGCATATGGTCAAACGATAAACACTTTAAAGCAATAAAGCAGCTTAAAGTTTGGAAAACTTCAGAATTACTCCTCCGCCTTAAAAAACTGTAAACACAATTCTCCTTAAGAAATTGCAGTTAACTCTTTTTCATATTTTTCGACCCAGCCGTCGGCGCCGCACTCTTTGAGGATTTCGATGGCTTTGCCGAGATTTTCCTGGGCTTTTAATCTGTCTCCTTTTTGTCTGAACAAATCTGAGTAAAGGGCATAATCTTTACCCAGATGAAACATCATACGGTTTCGTTGATCGGCTTCGATGGCCTTCTGAACCCAATGCTCTGCTTCAGATAAGTGTTGATCATCAATATTTAGCAGAATTTCTCCAATGTATCTTTGGAACCAGCCTTCGATTACTTTCAACTTATTATTTCGTGAATAGGCATACAACGATTCTAAATCCACATCTTTCTCTTTATCCAATACCTTTGTCCTTGCCAAATTTACCTTTTCAAGATTCGCCCAGGATGGATGAGTTCGATCATTCTCTGAAATCAAAATCCCTTTTTCATAATGTTCTTTAGATCTCGGAAAATCTCCCATTTCAAAGTAGGTCTCTCCGAGCCAATATCGTGCAACCATATTCCGAGAAGGGAGATTGATCCTTTCACTAAATTCGAGCCCCTTAAGCAGATGCTTTTCAGCCTCTTCCAGCAATCCCTTTCCGTGGCAGAAAAGTCCATACATGATATTCGCAATTGCTTTCGAATAAATATCTCCGCTTTCTTCGGCAATGAGGACAGCTTCCTGGGTTGTCTGGAATCCTAAATTTATTTTTCCTGAGAAGAAATAACTAAAATAAGCCAGATCGCTCTTTATTGCTGAAATTCCCCAAAGAGTTCTTGTTGCTATATTAATATCAAGAGCTTTTTGGATATATTGTGCTGATCTTTCAAATTCACAGTTCCAACCTGAAGCAGCTCCAAACCAGTAGCTTGCAAAAAGTGAGGTAGCATAGTCTTTTATTTCCCCCGATATCTTTAAGGCCTCCTCCAAAACTTTAAATGCTTTCAAACAATCATTTTCCATAAACAGATAGTTTGCCCCCAAGACCGTGTATATCTGGCAAAGTCTCCTCTTATAATCGTGTTTTATGGCCAAATCAATAATCGGGCCGATAGCTTCTTGTGCCTCAGTATGATAGTTCATTTGAATCATATAGAGCCCAAGAGCCGTCCTGCCATCAATAATCTGTTTTTGCACATCGTCTATCTGGGGTAATCGCTCAAGAGATGTCACTCTTTTCTTGGTATAGGTAATCGCATCATTTAGCGAGGCTGCCTTTTCAGCCTTTCTGCTCGCCAATCTTGAATACTCAGCTCCTTTAGAATAATTCTCACTCAAGAAATAGTGCTCAACTAAAACTTCGTAATACTCACTCAAATTATCTCTATGTAATTCCTCGATGGCCTTCCCGATGTCCTCATGAAGGATTTTCTTTCTCTTGGTTAATATTGAGTCTTTGACTACTTCACGGGTTAGAGTGTGCTTAAAGATATAATTCGATTGGGGGTAAATGCCTCTCTCATAAAGAAGTTCTGAATCCTTTAAAACAGAGAGATTGGAGAATAATTCTTGCTCCGGGAAATCCATGATCCGCCTTATCAATTCGTAGCCGAATTCTCTTTCAATGACGGACCCGGTCTGAAGCACTTCTTTCGCTCCCTCTGGCAAGGAATCAACCCTCGCCATGATCACATCTTGTATTGTTGAAGGAATAGTCAGTTGATGGATATCTTTTGACAAACAATAGGTGTTGTCTCTTTTCTCGATGATCTTTAAGTCTCTGAGGGATTTTATAAACTCCTCAATGAAAAATGGAACACCTTCCGTCTTCTCAAGGATTAACTCCTCAAGTGGCTTTTCAATCTCTTTTGTCCCTAAAATATGGGTTGCCATCTCAAAGCTTTCCCGATTAGAAAGCCGATGCAATGTTAATTGATTGTGATATGACTTTGCTCCCCAGGTGTGAACGAACTCAGGCCGATAGGTAAATATCAATAATATCCTTGCTCCCGGTATGCTCTCCAGATGGCTTCTTACCACATCCTCGGAGCTTTTATCTATCCAGTGAAGGTCTTCAAATGCCATGACCAGAGGCCGTATCTCAGAACCTCTAAGAACAATGCGCTTGATTGCCTCAATAATCCTATCTTTCTTTGCTTCAGGGCTCATGGAAATCTTATCAATACCACTATCTTTTACTGAAAGAAGTTCAAGGAGATAAGGAAGGGTTGAAGGTTCATCAACTTTCATTATTTCCAGGCCTCTTTTGACCTTTTCTCTGGTTTCCTGATCCCCCTCTCCTTCATGTATATCGAAGTTTGACTTCAGAATATCTATTACTGGGTGGTAGGCAACACCTCTGCTGTAGGAGAGACATTTCCCTTCCAAAAAAGTTACATTCTCGTTGACTATTGCCTTCCTGAATTCATACAAAAGCCTCGACTTACCACATCCGGCCTCAGATACGATGGAAAACGCTTGGCCCTTTCCTGATTTGGCTCTTGTAAATCCATCGAGCAGAAGTTCAAGTTCCCTCTCTCTTCCAACAAAAGGAGTCAAGCCTCGTTCGGCGCTCACATCAAATCTTGTTCTCCTCGTGCTGGGGACGATTACCTGGTAGACCTTGACTGGCTCTTTCTTACCCTTAATCTGCTTCTCTCCCAACGCCTCAAACCGGAAGAATCCCTCGGTAAGATTAAAGATATCCTCAGTCACAAAGGTGGTGCCGGGCTCTGCTAATCCCTCCATACGGGAGGCGAGATTTACTGTGTCTCCCACTGCCTTGAACTCCACCCGAAGATCATTACCCAGAGTGCCAACAATTACTGGGCCTGTGTGAATCCCAATCCGCATCTTAATAAACGGCATTCTGCTTTCGCTTTTGAGTTGATCGCTGAACTTGCTCATCTCCCGATGGATGGCTAATGCAGATCGAATAGCTCTTTGAGGAGCATCTTCCAGAGCAATCGGAGCTCCGAATAGAGCCATAATTCCATCACCAGTCAGTTCATTAACTGTCCCTTCATATTCATGAACCTTACGGATGAGGATTTCATAGACCTTGTCCATCAGAGAATAAGCTTCTTCGGGGCCGAGCTTTTCGGTAAGGCCTGTATATCCCTCCATGTCACAAAACATCACTGTAACCTGCTTTCGCTCGCCTTCAATCCTGTCACGTTGAGATAGAATTTTCTCAGTTAATCCTCCGGGAAGATACTTTTGAATCCTGGCTATCTTTTCATCATAAGAAAGTTCTTTTCTAAGGGATTCCTTGGGGAGGGCAATACGATGCCCACATTCACTGCAAAACTTGCTACTGAGGGGATTCACTCCCCCACATTTGGGACAATGTATTTCCAACTTATTGCCGCATTCGCTACAAAATTTGGCATTCTCTAGATTTTCAAATTGGCACTTCGAGCATTTCATTTTGTTCACCCCATAAGAAGTGCTCAAAAATCTGAACCCGTCCCCAATTACCCAATTGAACCCGTTCAATGACCAGGTGTACTCAAAAATTCACCCATGATGCGCAACACAGCATCTGCATCACCAAAGAAAGGTATATGAATATTTCCTTCTAATGGAACAAAGCGAGAGTTTGGAATCAAAGATGCCATCTCCATCCCAAGATGGAATGGAATAGCCTTGTCATCCTTGCGATGAATCACCAAAGTAGGAACACGTAATCTGGGAAGAAGGTCTATCACATTAAGCTTGTATGTAAAATCTATCAATTTTGAAGCCATTTCTGCTGTAGCTGCCTCACGTTGTAAACGGGTGAACCATTTAAGGGCCGAGACATCAGCACCGGGTAAGAACATGTCAGCTAGAGTCTTAGAACCAACACCCCAAGCGGAACGAATCAAGGATGAAAAACCTTTCTTGAATTCCTCGGTAGTAATTGCCTCACCTCGAGCATAAGAATCGTATAAGATTAAATGTGAAACACGCCTCGGATACTTAATCGCATAAGCAATGGCCGTAGAACCAGCACAAGAAAATCCGAACAAAGCGAAACGTTTAAGCTTGAGATGGTCAATAACAGCTTCTAATGGGTGAACTTCTGACTCTAAGGTAAATTCTGTCCTGTTCCGTTCAGAGAGGCCACATCCGTGTTTATCGTAAAATAGAAAGGTTTGATTACGAGTTCCTTTCTCCAAATAGTCACGTGCAGATGGATGCTCCCATTGTAACTGCAAATGACTAACCCATCCGGGAGGGATGACTAAGAAAGGTCCTTGACCCACCATAGAGTAGGCGATGCGAACTCCGTCTACGGTGGTGCAGAATTGAATATGTTGTTCTATGATTTCAGCCGGAGCAAATGGTCTGGTCTCCATCAATACCCGATAAACCCTCACCGGCTTTGTAATATTCTTAACGGGTTGTTCCCCAAGATATTCATAGTTTAGGCCAAGTTTATTCTCAACTTGATCGTAGGCTGTTCCTGAGATACAGATTCCTCCGCCATAAGCCAAGCTCTGAACCCGCGCAGTGACATTGACTCCGTCACCATAAATCCGTTCTCCTTCCTCAATGACATCTCCAAGATTGATCCCTATTCGAAATTCCATCCTGCCCTTTTCAGGTAGCTCAGCATTCTTTAATTTTAGTTCTTTCTGGATTTCAACTGCACACTGTACAGCCTCTACGACACTCGCAAACTCAGCTAAAAGATTATCCCCAGGAGAATCTATGACATGCCCTTTGTGCTGACGGATGAAGTTGGTCATGATTTCTCTATAAGCGGTAAGGGTTCGAACAGTTCCAATTTCATTCTCCTCCATGAGGCGGCTGTAGCCTTTAACATCTGCGCTGAAAATAGCAGCCAGCTTACGTTTGACCTCATGACTGTTCATAATATTCACCCCCTAAGGAATCATGAATTGACAAAAAAACAACACTGCAGAAAATATGAATCCGTTCTAAGTTGTTAATGATATAGTTTTAAGGAAAGACTCCACCTAACCGAACAAAAGGTTCCATTAGGTGGCAGGTAGGGTCGTTTTGAGAATTTCCCTCATTTAACACACCCGAACAGGGCGTTAAGCAAAGGATTGACCCCGATAGAAAGCACTGTAGCTCTGCTACGGGGAAGAAGATAAGGCTCCTGTCGGAACGAACACTTGTTTTAAATGCCGTGTGAGCCGTCCCGTTGGAAAGCCGAAGACTTTCTAACGGGGTTGACTAAATATTCGTGGCCTTCTCAGCCCTTCGGAAGTACTGGCAGAGGGAGATTAATATCTTTCTCTGGAGCCCGGGAACCGTGTCAAGCAGATGGTCAAAGGATTTGCTGTTAACGATCAAGAGGGTCATATCCGTTTCTGCAATGACTGTTGCAGTTCGGGGTCCCCGATCAATGAGGGAGATCTCGCCGAAAAAGTCGCCTGAATTCAGACGGTTGATCACTTTACCGCCTTTCTCGACCCGGGCCTTCCCTTCTAAGATAAAAACGAATTCATATCCCAAATCGCCCTCTTTAGCTAAAACCCTGCCCGCCTTTACCGGCAACTGGTCCGCATACTTGGCCACCTCGTTCAGATGGCGGTTACTGAGATTGCTAAACATCGGCACTTTTTTAAGCAGTTCGGCTTTCTGGAAGCGATGGCGGAGTAACATTTTATTCCCTCCCTGGAGGTAAGTATCCGCTTATGGAGGCTAAACTTACCTCCTGATGTAAGTTGGTTTATTGGTCAAAAATTCTTTATAGAGAGGTGGGGTTCTGGAAAGAGTCTATTAAATTCATTTAGCGAAGTCAACAAGAAATATTTACAGGATATCAGAGCCAGTCGATTTCTACCATTTTTTCGACCTGTTTGAAATCGGGGTCTCCTGTAATAACGACAGCCTTTTCCCGGAGGGCTGTTGCCACCACAAAACAATCTGCATAGGAGATTGGGTATTGGGCCTTAATTTTGGCTGCATCGATCACCTCTGTGAGTGTATTCCCAATTTTGGTGATTGGGAGACTTGGGAGAATTGCGTTGATGAAGTAATCAGCCTGGTCCAGCCCTCGCTCTCTTGCAAGTATATAAAACGTTTCACCAATATTGATATCGTTCATCAAAAGCTGGGCTTCTTTCGATGAAAGGAGATGCTCTACCTTCTGATAGTTACTTTCCTGCTTTAGGTAGGCGAGAAGTGCGTAAGAGTCGATTAAACTTTTTTTCTTCACGCTTTTTATCCTCCTCTCGTTCTTTCAGCAGAGCCTTGGTGAGCGAAGGGCCTTCCTTGAAGATGCCGCAAAAATGCTTTACCGGATCCTCCGGAACCGGCAGAATTTCTACGAGATGATCTTTTACCATCTTAAAAACCACCTTCTTGCCCGGCTTGATACCAAGGGCTTCTCTGATCTCTTTGGGAATGACCAACTGCCCTTTTGACGATAACGTGGTAATCGACATTGTTTTACCCTCAAATTCTAAGTTTGTATTTCCGTATTAAGTTTTACAAAAATAAAATGGTTTGTCAAGCCTTTTTCTAAATTCTGGGTAGGAATTGCGACCAGCCAAGGTTTTGTTCGGTCTCTTTGCACACTTGGGGGAATAACATGGTTTATAACAACTGGTCAAGGAGGTCCATGAGTTCAGGGTCGCCGCCTGCGGGTGGGGTCCAATTCATATGAATCACTTCTACGCCCTGAATCTTCAGGCTTTCGGCAAAATTGAAGATCCCGATATTGATTGCAATCGGTCCATTCTTTAATAGATCCTTAAGTTTATCATTCATGGAACTCTCCCTAAGAACCTCCCATGAGAAGGGCACAGAAACGGGCGGCCTGCGCGCTGCTTGAGAAGGTGATGATACCTGATTCCTCAAGTATCTTAATTTGCTGCTGGATATTCTGAGGATCGTTTTCCGTACCACATATTGAGGCGACTACGCTGAGGGATTCCCCATGTTTCTTAGCTTCGTGCTTTGCCTCAACAATAGCAGGAAGGAGCTCTCCAGCAGGATCCGGTGAGGCATTGAGGCCTAGAATAAAATCGAGGAGTAGAATCGAAACTTGAGGATTTTTTGCCTCTGCGAGGATGCGTTCATAACGGAGACCGGAATCAATCATGGGATGAGGCCGTCCGAATGTGAATTCATCTGCGCCCATATCGACGAGAGTGTGTTCTATACTATGCAAGGGATCTGGCAGTTTTGGATTGCCATGAAGAGGAACGTTAGAGTAAACTGAAATCCCTGCATCCCGTAAGATCTGCTGTGCCTGATAGCAGAATGTGCCGCCTGCAAAGATCCCGCGAATGAATTTTTGTTCTTGTCTTTTGGCGGTTTGGTGTTGACGGATCAGTTCCTCCAATTCACGGTGGTTTTTTTCTGAAAGGGAAGGTGGGTTACCAGTTTCGAGTTGAACAGAAAGCGAAGCAGCCTCGTCAATAGTTCTAACAAGCTTGCAACCTATAGATTCATGGGTAGGTTGATATTTAAGACCGAGGAAACAGGCAATCACAGGTTTTTTGCAGAGATGAATTTTCTGAATGAGTTTTTCAAGGGCGGAAGAACCAGGCGGCTTGGACAGAAGCGCAATAACCCGGGTTTCTCTATCCGATTCGAGTGCGTCCAGTGCAGAGAGAAACGTGATGCCGCCGACCTGATCCGAAAGATCGCGGCCACCGGTTCCAATGGCATGAGAGATGCCTGAGCCAAAGCGATGAACAAGCGTCGTGAATTCCTGAAGTCCTGTTCCTGAGGAACCAATGACACCGATGGGTCCACGTCGAACCAGATTAGCAAAACCGATTCCGATCCCATTGATGATGGCTGTTCCGCAATCCGGTCCCATGACGATGAGACCTTTTTCGCGGGCAAACTCTTTCAGAGAGAGCTCGCTCTCCACAGGGACATTGTCGCTGAAGAGAAAAACATTGAGGCAATGTTCCAGCGCCTTTTTGGCCTCACGACTGGCATACTGCCCGGGAACCGAAATGACCGCAAGATTGGAGCGAGGAAGAAAAGCCACTCCCTCTTCAAGCGTTCGGCAAGAAGTTGCTCCAATCTGTTCCAGACCCTGATTGAGCCAATGGTCAATGTTCTCAAACACGGAAGATAGTGTTTCTTCATTCTCAGCCCGGATAGCAATGATCAGATCATTTGGTTTGGCTGAAGAGATCTCTCCACTTTCAAATCCAATGTCTGCAAGCAGACCTTTGTTTTTCTCGGTTCCCATGAAAGTGGCGGCCTGCAGAACGCCTTTCTGCTCAGCTATCTGTTTGGCCACACGCATCAGGAAAACAGAATCATAATATTCATTTTTTCGGATGATACATCGTGTGATCATATTGATTGACTTTTAAACCTAAGTGACCATTTAATGGTTTAGAAAAATATTTATAAAATCCCTCCCCTGCCTACCGGCAGGCGGGCAACCTCCCTTTGCCAAAGGGAGGTGACATGCTTCCTCCATTAATTGGTGCGACCAACTCCATATTTCTGGCCAAAGCGGATCAGTGCTTTTTTAAAGCAGTCCATCGGAGCACGAACCAGTCCTGCTCCGATGATGGAGTAGCCTGGATTCTTATGAGCAATAGCCGTATCTATAATCGGGGTGATCCCGGTCTGGACCACTTTACGTATATCAATCCCCAAAGGAGCGCCCTGAAAACCAAAAACAGGCATACGGTAATTCGAACTCGTGCTCACTGTAATCTGACGCATCTCCTTACTGTAAGCGAGGGCTTCTTCAGGTGTCCCTCCAACAAAACCGAGAATTCCTGTGGCACCGGCCAGAACTAACCCTCCCCAACCGGCTGTCTCGGTGATAGCAGAATCACCCATGTCAGCGCCTGCATCCTTTTCTGAATAACCTGGGAAGTAGAGCCCGTTGACCCTGGGCGATTGAGCAGTAAACCATTCATCCCCAAGACCGCTGACCCGGATGCCAAACTCCGTGCCATTTCGGGCCATGGCAACAACGACAGTGCTATATTCTATGCCTGCTGCCGGGTCCACAGAAGCTTTCCCCGACGCCATGGAGAGAGCAAGAAAGAGAAGCTCATGCCTGGTGATATAGTTGATGGTGCTGAGGAGGTTGTCTTTTTCGACGCCAGCTTCAATCATCGGGCAGACCATTGCATTGGCAAAGAGGCTTGAGGCAGCAACAGGACGGTTGTGGAGCTCATCGCCCATCGTCAGGGCCTTGGCAATGATCGGTTTCATTTCCAGGCCTCCCCTCTGAAGAAGGCCTTTTCGAAGAGAGGGCGCCCAGATATCACGCCATAGCCGTAAATCTCCCAGGGCGGAATCACTGTAATCGCCAAATTGCTGGCGGCCTTCCACCTGACGGCAGAAGGCACGGTTTCCGAAGGCTCTGTTCTCAACGACCCAGACCGGCATGGAGGGTGAGATGGTGCCAGCCATGGGGCCCACTGCCTGGTGATGATGATTTGGCTCAAATTGGATCTTCCCAGCCTCAAGAAGTTTTTCTGCCTCTTCCGCATTTTCAGCCCATTTTTCAAAAAGAACAGCGCCGATCATGGCACCTCGCTGAGCGCCACACATATTCTGCCAATCCACAGGCGGGCCCGAATGGAGAATCATTCTGTCTCTCATTCTTGGAATGACTTCTCCGGCTGGAGCAATGTCAACAAGCACAGGGTCTGCGGCATTGATCTTTTTTACGGTTTCTGTGTTAACTGTTTCAATCTTTTGTTTGAGATCTTCCGTAGCCATGATCTCCTCCATTCCATTCGTTTTTTAAAAAAAGGGGTTACATTCTCTCTAACTCCAGAACCTGTTGGGTTTATCGGGGATCAAGAACATACCCGTCAGAAGGCCTGCCAACATATACCAGCCAGTGGTGTGGCCTAATCTACCTAAAGAGTCCACACAGTTCATTCCCCGTTCAGGGTCTTCTTCCCGGATTAGTCTGACAACCAATTCATGGAGGGACTCAGGGCCGTGCCCCAGAGTCAGGTCAGAGAGAATGGTAGAGCTGATCGGATGGGTTTGATGCTTCGCCCAATCCATCAGATCATAAATAGGCTGTTCATCCCAATAAAACTTTCCATGATAACATTTTTTAAGCCAATGAGCAGCAAAGAGCAACCCTCCTAAAAAATCATCACAAGCCGGAGTCAGACCCGGTCCCAGTCCAACCAGCGCTCTTGCTGCGATAGGAAAATTGACCATGCCCTGGCTTAGATAAAGCTTGGCAAGATTAAGAATCGGTGTATATATCTTATGCGCCACTGACTCCAGAGGGCAGGTTGGAAAAGATCGCTCCTTGATCAGAAAGGAAACCATGGAAATCAATTTATCTGAATCGTGATTACCGCTGGAAAATGAAATAACCTCCAGCAATCTCCGGACGCCAGCTTGACCTTTTGTAAACGGGCCTATATCCTCCGGCCTTAACATTGGAGGTTTCCATTCTGTGGCTGGGCTTAGATCATAAATCAGGTTCCCGCCGATTTGTAAAAGATGGTCTTCCACCAAAAAATTCTGACCCCTGAATAAAGACGGAGGCAGAAAAGAAACTTCAATGCATCGTCTATGTAAAAGTCCTCCATCCCGAACCAACCAAAGCATCTCTCCATTGTCTCCTAATAAATAGGTGACACCCGATAGAGTGGCCAAGACCTGTCCGGAGAATCCAGGAGTGGCCAAAAGGTCTTTGGCTTTAAGACCGCTTCGCTTCATGCTCACCCAGCGAAGTGGTCCCTCCATTCTTCTTGGTTGTGATTGAATCAATACCATCAGTCTTACTTGGGTTGGCCAATAACGCCTTCAACCAGCCAATCCATCTTTCCTATATTAGTCAGAGGCCAGAATTCACCGGCTTTCACGCGCTCAACGCCTTTATTGTCTTTAATCGGACCCTGGTAAGCATTCTTCTTGCCATTGATGAATTCCTGCTTTGTTTCGTTTACCAATTTAATGGCATCAGGCGGAACAACCGGACCGAAGGGAGCGATGGTGAGAAAGTCGCTGGCTAAGTTTCCCAAAAGGGCCTCGCTCTTCCATGTGCCGTCCATGACCTGCTTGGCAAAACGGGTGTAGAGTTCACCCCAGGTAAAGGCAATGCCGCTGACCCACCCCTTTGAAGCGAATTTCTGAACCCCAAGGTAATGATAGCCAATGGAGTAAGCCCCGCGTTTCTCAGCGGCTTGTACGACAGTGATGGGGGAGTCCACGATGACCCCTAGGACATCCACTCCCTGATCCAGCAAGGCATTGGTTGCGGTAGCCTCCTTGGGAGCATCCAAAAACGTCCCCATGAAAACCACGCGGGTTTCCATTTTGGGATTTACAGAACGGGCTCCGAGATGGAAGGCATTAATATTGGCCAGGAAAAAACTGATGGGAAGCGCAACCACATATCCAGCCTTGTTTGTTTTCGTGGTCTTTCCTGCAGCAATGCCCATCAGGTAGAAGGCATCCGGAGTGCTGGCCCAATAGGTGCCAAGGTTTGGGGCAAGCTTGTATCCGCCAGGGTGAACGAATTTGACATCAGGGTATTTTTTGGCAACCCTTAAGGCCGGATCGAGGTAGCCAAAACTAGCTGGAATGATCAGCTGGGCTCCCTGTTTGATCATATTCTCCATGACCCGCTCAGCATCAGCCCCCTCAGGGACATTCTCAACCTGGATCACCTCAACGTTCGGCAGATTCTTCTTCATGATCTGAACGCCTTCAGAATGGGCCTGGTTATAACCCGCGTCATTAATAGACCCGATGTGGATAATTCCCACCTTCAGTTTTGCCTGAGCAGTCGGTTCAGGTAATCCCCAGGTTAAAACTAGGGCCAGGCATGTTAGAACAGACAGCAACTTCACAGTAAGGTTCATTTTCTTTTCACTCATTTTTCTTTCCTCCTTTGTTATTTAATAAATACACATTACAAAACTTAACCTCTTTTGCTTATTCTGTTCCCTGGAAGACCCGCCCCAGACTCCCTGGAGTCGCATGACGGCGAGCGCCGCTCCAGATGGCAAGCACCACCAGGCTCAACACATAAGGGAGCATATCCAACAGAAAAGACGAGACTGGCACTCCGCGGGCTTGCATCTGCAGCTGCAGAGAGATTGCCCCTCCAAAGAGCAAAGCTCCAGCAATGGCCCGGAGAGGATGCCATTTAGAGAATATCACCAGGGCAACCGCAATGAAACCCCGTCCAGCGGTCATCCATTCTGCCCAGGTTTTGGCTATGGCTAATGACAGGTGGGCGCCCGCAATACCGCCAAGGATGCCTGCAATGAATAGCGCCTGGTATTGCAGCCTATGGGGATTTTTTCCGGCTGCAAAAGCCGCCGTAGGATTTTCTCCAACAGCCCGCAAGCCCAATCCCCAGCGTGTTCGAAACATTAACCACCATACCAGGACAGCGACTGGAATTGCTGAGTAAACAAGGATGTCGTAATTGAAGAACATTCGGCCGACGATCGGGATATCCGAGAACAAAGGAATCCGTACTTCGTTAAGGCCCTGGATTCGGCTTCCAATAAAAGAGGCTCCGATCATTGCGCTTAAACCAACGCCACAAAACATCAGGGCAAGGCCACTGGCCAATTGATTGGCACGACGGGTAATCACCAGAAATCCAAATACCATATTGAAAAGCCCCCCGGCCAGAGCAGCAGCCAAAACCCCCAAAAGAGGATTGCCGGTCTGGACTGTGGTCGTAAAACCAACGACCGCTCCTATGAGCATGATGCCTTCGAGACCGAGATTGACAATGCCGGTCCGTTCCCCGACAGTCTCAGAAAGAGTAGCATAGAGCAGAGGCGTGCCTGAATGGATTGCTCCTGAGATGATGCTGATTAAAAAAGATATGATCATTTTCCTCCCTTTTTACCGGCCGGCCGGGCCAGCACCACGAATAAGATCAAGGCCATCAGGATGTGGACTCCTGCAGCTGGAATCCTGTGGGTCATCTGGAGAATATCTCCGCCAGCGGTAATGACAGAAAGAAGAAAGGCTGCTGCCACGATACCTATGGGATGGCCGCCGGCCATCCAACTGATCAGAAAGCCAGTGTACCCTAAACCCGGTGAGAGGCTCGGCCGGAGCTGTCCGTGAATAGCCGAAACCTCACCCATGCCGGCAACCCCGGCTGCACCGCCGCCGATCAGCATGAGAAGGATAATATATCGGTTGGTCGAGATCCCGTTTCGCCGAGCGGCTTCCTGATTGACTCCGATTGCCCTCATTTCCAAACCCCAGCGTGTCCGAGACAGGACAAAGTGGAAGAGGATAAGTCCGACAATGGCCAGAACAATCCCTAGGTGGATCCGTGTCCCAAAGAAGGAGGGCAGAATGGCCGCATCCGGAAATGGAGCGCTCTGCGGATAATTTGCGCTCTCTGGATCTTTCCATGGACCGAAGACGAAAAAGTTTACCAGCAGAATGGCCACATAATTCATCAGCAAGGTGGAGATTGTCTCACTGGCCCAGCCTCTGACCCTGAGATACCCGGAGATGGCCCCCCATAGTCCGCCGCCGATAAACCCTAAGATTCCAATCCATGGCAGAAGAAGCCAAACGGGTAAGTTTGTAAAATTGACGGCTCCCCACGTGGCAAATAACGCTCCGATGAAGAGCTGACCTTCTCCACCCACATTGATGAGCCAGATCCTCGATGGCAGAGCCACAGCCAGAGCGGTGAGGATCAGCGGAATCATTTTGACCGCGACTTCCGAAAAGCCATAGGCGCTTCCGAGTGTGGCCGAAAAAATATCTGCGTAAGCCCGCAGGGGATTTTTTCCAAACACTAACAAAATGAGGGCAAAAAACACTAATGCTAAGACGAAAAGCCCGACAAATCGAATAGCGCTGGCCACCCATTGATGATGAAAACCAATTTGCAAAAAAGCCTTATTCACTCTGTTTTGTTTCTCCTTTTGAGCCGGTCATGAGGTAGCCCACTTCGTTAATGCTGACTTGCTGAGGGGTGCTCGTCCCCACAATTCGGCCCTGAAACATGACTACCAGCCTGTCGCTTAGACTAAACAACTCGCCAAGGTCTTCTGAAATAAGGAGGATGCCAGCTCCCTGGTCCCGGGAAGAGGTCAGAACTTTTCTTGCTGAATTGGCGCTCTGCACATCGAGGCCACGGGTAGGATAAAAGGCAATGATCAGTTTTGGGTGGTGAGCCATCTCGCGCGCCAGAATCATCCGCTGGATGTTCCCTCCTGAGAGAATCCCCAGCGGAACATAATAGGGTGGGATATTAAACCCTAATCGCTCAAGCGATGCCTGCAGGTCCGAACGAACCGCCTGCCAATCCATGGATAGGCCGCCTTGCTTCGAATACATCCGGGGGTTGGCCATAGCCATATTTTCCTGCACACTCAGCCAGGGGAAAGCCGCCATTCCCAGGGGATCCTCGGGTATGAAAGCGACTCCGCTTGCGCGGATCCGGGCGACTGACCAGGCAGTTGCTTCCTCTCCATGCAGGTATTTGACTCCTGCAGCGCACTTCTCAAGTCCCAGAACGACATCGCCCAGTTCTTTCTGTCCGTTGCCTGAAACTCCGGCAACGCCGACAATTTCCCCGGGTTTGATGGTCAGGTGGATATCCTTCAAACCCCAAGCCATTCCTTCTGTCTGGGTCGTTATTCCTTTTAATTCAAGGAGAGGCTTTCTTCCATCCGATTGCTTTTCGCTTGGCCGCCCCGGAGATTCCTCGATCTGTCTGCCGAACATCAGCGCAATCAGGCTTCTTTCATTGGCCTCCGAGCCTTTTAGCGTGCCAGCCACTTTGCCGTGGCGCAACACCGTGATCCGGTCAGCGCAGGCTAAGACCTCTTTCATCTTATGAGTAATAAAAACCAGGGCATATCCATCCCGCTTCAAATTTGCAAAGACCTGGAAAAGCCCTTCTATTTCGTGAGGAGCCAGACTCCTGGTCGGCTCATCGAAAATCAATACCCTTGCGTCTGCGAGGAGCAGCTTGAGGACTTCCACTTTCTGACGTTCTCCAACCGAGAGCTGCCAAACATAAGCATGGGGATTCACCTTAAGCCCGTAACGTCCGGAAACTTCTTCAATCCGTTTGATGATCGAAACATGATCCAGGACAAACGGCAAGGTTGGAAGAAAGAGGGTAATATTTTCGGCAACGGTTAAAGCAGGGACCTGTATGAAATCCTGAAAGACCATTCCGATACGAAACTGCCGGGCATCGTGAGGGGATTGGATATGGATGGGTTGATCATTGAGGCGGACCTCTCCAGAATCCGGTCGGTAAAAGCCATAGAGAATCTTCATGAGTGTGCTTTTGCCAGCGCCGTTTTCTCCAAGAAGGGCATGGACCTCACCGCCGTAAATATCGAGATCGACATGATTGTTGGCAAGGACACCGGGAAATGACTTCGTGATGCCTCGTAATGTGAGAAGGGGGATTGGACTCATCTCCGGTTAATTCACCATTTCAGAGGAGTTTAATTTCACATTTATCTATCACAAAGATGGTTCAGAAACAATATGAAAAGGGATTCAAAACCAGCCGAAGGTCTGTTTGATCTCCTCGGTAAACTGCGGGAATGGCGAAGGGGTGAAGGAGAGGAGAAAGACAAGAAACATGAGTATGCCGATGATCTTTCTCTTTCCATCGATGGGCGTCTGGTCGTCGAGCGGCATGGGATGCCGGAAGCCGAAGAGGATCATCAAGATGAGCATGAGGAACCATCCTGGATTATGGAAAATAGTGATAAACCCCATGACCGCGATGGCAATAAGGAAGATGGCACGGCTCTTTCTTCCGAAAAGAGCATAGGCAATATGTCCTCCATCTAGCTGTCCCACTGGAAAGAGGTTGAGGGCGGTGATGAAGAGGCCAACCCACCCGGCATATCCGATGGGATGAAGCATGACATCAATATTTTGAGGAACCTCCCCAATAACCATTTGTTGGATGAAGGAGAAGAGAAAAGGATCTGCCAGACGGAGCATTCCCTCCTTGACCTGGGAGGTCGGTATCAATGTTGAATACTTCAAACCAATGGCAATGGCAGGGACGCTAAGAATAAGGCTGGTCAGAGGTCCAGCCACTCCAGTATCGAAGAGGGCTTTACGAGAAGAGACATTACTCTCCATTGTGAGACACTACACTAGTGTACCAAAAGGGGAAGGTAACCATCCAATAAAAGGTATATAAATATGGGGAAAGGGTAAAAAATAGGGTAAGGTCGCTCTAATTCGGTATTTCCGGGACATGAGATAGTGTCCCATCTCATGCCCCAGAAGGATAAGAATAATCGGAATTGAGTAACTGAGACCTTCAATAATAGAAAAACTGAACTTCCCAGTTATTGACAATCGTGAACCTCCAACGAAAAGTGTAGAGGCCACCGTCAGGATGAAAAGAACAATATGGATGGTATTGCGGCGCATGAAAAGAAATTATTTCTTTTTCTTATGACGATCCCTGTCGAGTCTCTTTTTGTGTTTATGTTTAGCCATCTTTTTTCGTCTCTTCTTAACGACGCTTCCCATGGATTCACCCCCTTTCTGTCCGAAGTAAGTCAAGGCTAAAGTCTTGAGCTACACTTAATCATTGAACTGTAACTCAACCCCTGCCTGCGGCAGGCAGGCTTTAGGGTTGACCTGATTCTCCCATCAATCGACAATAACATTCGTCTGGGTTCTCAATACGCCTGAAAGACCCTGGATTTTGGTGACAATGAAGTCGCCAAGGATGTTAATGTCCGGGGCCTCGACCAGGGCGATGATATCATAGGGGCCAGTTGTCGCGTTGGCACGCTTCACCCCCTGGATCTTGGAGGCCTCTCTGGCTACATCCCTGGCAGTCCCCGCAGTACATTCGATGAAGACATAAGCAGAGATCGGCATACGATCACCTCCTTTTGGAGATTAAATTACACCAATCCACTTCCAAATTCAAGATTTATTTCACCTTTTATTTCACCTTTCCTAATTCTTTCTCATCGATATGGAAACTGTGCTGGTCTGTTGGGAAGACTCCCTTCAACACGTCTTCCCGGTATGCATCAAAAGCCTTCAACATCTGTTCGCTCAGATTGACGTATCGTTTGGCAAACTTGGGGGTAAAGCGATCGAAGAGGCCGAGCATATCATGAACCACCAGAACCTGGCCATCGCAGTGGACACCTGCACCGATTCCGATAGTGGGGACCTTCAAACGCTCTGTCACCTTCTGGGCGATGGGAGCGGGAACAGCTTCAAGCAGAACTGAAAAAGCTCCTGCATCTTCAAGCTCTAAGGCATCATCTATAATCTTCTGGGCGGCCTGAGCATCCTTACCCTGAACCTTGAATCCTCCGAGCATGGAGATGGTCTGAGGAGTCAAACCGATATGGCCCATCACTGGAATACCTGCCTTCACAATGGCCCTCACGATCTCTTTGACGCTGACGCCGCCTTCGAGCTTGATGGCATCGGCCTTGCCCTCTTTCATAAATCGGCCGGCATTGTAAATGGCATCCTGCTCCGACGTGTTGTAGGACATGAAGGGCATATCGCCGATGATGAGCGCATATTTTGATCCCCGGGTGACGGCCTTGGTATGATGAATCATCTCCTCCATGGTGACCGGTATGGTATTCTCATAACCCAGAACCGTCATCCCCAGAGAATCCCCCACGAGGATCACTTCGATTCCGGCACGATCTTCGAGAAGCGCCATGGGATAGTCATAGGCTGTGAGCATTGAGAACTTCTTTCCCTCATTCTTCATCGTCTGAAGATCTACAGGGGTTATTTTTTTACGATCCATCTTTACCTCCAAAACTCGAAACTCGAATATCGAAATTCGAAACAATCTCAAATGACCAAAAGTCCAATGTTCCAAACAAGACTATCTTAAAGTTTTAAATTTTGAAAATTTGGTATTGTTTCGAAATTCGGATTTCGTGCTTCGTATTTAAAAAGTTTTTTCAATTACTTTAATCAAATCGGTAATCATCCGGTTATAGGGCACAGAAATCCCGAGACGTTCTGCCTCTCTTACCACGGCTCCGTTGATGGTATCGATCTCCGTCTTCCGCTTGCGGTCAAGATCCTGCCCCATGGAACAGCGATTCTCCCGGGTCGCCTCAATCACTGCTTTCACTCGATCAATTGGATTTGCCTCAATTCGAACCCCCTTTTTTTTGGCAACTTCCACAGCTTCTGAAACAAGAGTTTCCATCAATCTCAATGTTTCGGGATGATCTAAAAGTTGTCCGTTCTTTATTCCAAGGAGGGCAGCCAGGGCATTGATACCGACATTGACGAGGAGTTTCTCCCAGACGAGGTCGTTAATGCGTGTCGAGACCTCTGTTTCTATCCCGGCCTTACAAAACATCTGGACGACCTGGTTGATACGACCTGTTACCTTCCCATTCAATTCCCCTACATAGGTTTTTCCCCATCCTGCGTGACGAATACTTCCAGGACCCAGCAGGGTTGCCCCCTGACCCGTCACACCCAAGATCACGTTCTTTCGGTCAATCTGTTTACAGATGACTTCTTCATTGCCCAGGCCGTTCTGAAGGGTGAGGAAGAGGGTATCATCTTTCTTAAGAATCAAGGAGTCTGAGACGGCTTTTTCAGAATGGTAGGTTTTGACAAAATAGAGGATGAGGTCGGCTTTTCCTATGGATCGAACATCCGTGGTAGCGTTGATTGAAATGTTTCGGGTTGTTCCCTTTTTCTCGATGGCAAGGCCTTTTGAACAGATGGCATCGATATGTTCTTTCCAGACATCGACAAGCCAAACCTCCTGTCCGGAATGGGAGAGGAGTCCTCCGAAGAGGCTACCCATTGCACCCGCACCAATGATCACCGTCTTCATAGTCTCGCCTCATTTCGTAGTAAAGAAAATTAACAGAGGCTATGTGAAAAATCAAGATTTCAAAATATTTGTAAAAAAGCTTGACAAAAGAATAAGAAAATGGTATTACCATAATCCAATAATACAAAAAGAGGAAGAAAATGCAAAAACCCCTTTCATTTAAACCACTTAAAAAGATCCGCCTTTGCGAAGAGGTGGCTGACCAAATCAAACAACCCATTTTCGATGGGAAGCTGCAACCAGGGGATAAACTACCTGGCGAGCGAGAGCTGTGTGAAATGTTCAATGTGGGCCGACCCACAATTCGAGAGGCACTACGAACTCTTAGTATTATGGGTTTAATCGAAGTTAATACTGGCAAGAGGGGATCTATCGTAAAAGAGTGTGATATTACGCAATATATGGAAGCTATGCGAGAGCAGCTTTCATGGTTAATCAAGGTCGAAGAAAAGACCATCAGAGACTTATGGGAAGTCCGAAAGTACATAGAACTTGGGATAGCTCATTCTGTCGCTGCCAATGCAAACAAAAGTGATCTTGAAAAGTTGGATCGAATTATAAAAAAGATGGAATCTTGTTCCAGTGATATTCATGCATATTTTCCTATCGCTGTAGAGTTTCACAAAGAATTATCCCTAATTACAAAAAACAAGATATTTTACATAGTTTGGGGACTATTTCAAGATATCCTCCTCAAAGGATATGTCCCAATTTTGGGTGAAATATTTCAAGAAGGACCCTCCAAGCTTCTTGAATCAAACAAGATTCTTTTAAAGGCCATAAAATCAAAGGACTTGAGAGCTATTGACAAGGCGATGGAAATTCATGCAGAGGAAGAAAAATTTTTCAGGAATCAATTCAACAAGATTAAGAAATAGGGGTATGTCTAACAAGTTCAAATAGTGGTTTCGATGAGAAAAGAAGAGATGAGGGGGAGGCAAATATGGATGGGAATGAAATATTGAAGAAGCCCGTTGCGATTTTAGGTGGAGGTGCCTGTGCCCAGACTTTCGCTGCGGAGTTTACTCTATCAGGACATAATGTACGCCTTTATGAACTCCCAGAACTCGCAATGGAAAGTTTGGGAGATGTTTTGAAGACGCATGAGATAGAGCTTGGAGGCAAACAGCTTAATTTCAAATGGTTCAGGAGAACAGGTGTTGCCAAGGTTGATGTTGTAACTACGGAGATAACTGAGGCGCTCAAAGGGGCTGGTTTAGTGATTGTTGCCATTCCGGCAAAGGGCCACAAAGCATTCTTTGAAAAAATGATTCCATGCCTTGAGGACAACCAGGTGATAAGCATATTCCCGGATAACTTCGGATCCTTAATCCTCAAGAATATGGTGCGTGAAAAAAGAATTAATATAAATGTCATGATTGGTGGATGGAGTTCCATGCCATACGGCGTGAGAATAATTGAGCCTGGCAAGCTTGATTGTATTATCAGGATTCGCAATCTCCTCTGTGATGCCCTTCCAAGCAAGGACGGAGATAAATTCTTTGAGATCTTAAAGGGAATTCCTGCTTTCGATGGAGCCGTGGAGCTTAAAAGGGGAGACACAATCATTGGAGTTGACCTTTCCAACCCAAATCCGGCTGTTCATATTCCTGGGTCAATCCTCAATGTGGGTGCCATGGAGGTCTCAGAAATGGAGGGCATCTTAGGTATTCCGAGTGGCAAATACTCCATGTACAAATATGGAATGAGTCCTGCAGTATCCAGGGTTCAGTTAGCCTTTTATCAAGAGGAGAGAAGGATCGCAGACGCCATGGGAATAAAGATTATTGAACACCGAGAGGACCAATTCTTCTGGAAGGGCAGCATCATGGGCATAGAATATTGGGTTCCATTTGCAGATGTCGTTCTTCCACCAATCGTTGGACCTGATTCCGTTGAACATCGCTATTTTACTGAGGATATACCAGTGGGAGCAGTCGTACGATACCGTCTTGCCCAAAAAATTGGGGTAGAGGTTCCAATCATAGAATCGCTGATACGGATAGGATCGATAACGTGTAAACGAGATTTTCTCAAAGAGGGAATATCTTTAAAAGAACTGGGCATTGAAGAATTAAATAAAGAGCAAATAGTCAGATATGTGAGGGAGGGGGTAAGGCCATCATAATGGCCGGAGAAGAAGGGATTTGATCATTAAAGTTAACTACTCCATAAGCGTGTTTAACAAATCAAGAAAAAAAGTAATGATTTTTGCAAATAAACAATTTTTTCAAAAAGGACTCCGAACACAACTTTGTAGAGGCTAAAAATGCAAGAACAATTTGACCTATTAATAAAAAATGGTCATTTAATAGATGGAACAGGAAATCCATATTACAGGGCAGATATTGGAATAGCAAACGGACAAATTATCCGGATCAATAGGGAGATTAATCAAAAGGGTTCGCAACGGGTTATCCAGGCTGATGGCTCAATAGTAAGCCCAGGGTTTGTTGATACACATAGCCATGATGATCTATATCTTCTGATCAATCCCACCTGCGACGAGAAGATATTACAGGGGGTTACTACAATAGTGATTGGGAATTGTGGTTTTTCCATGACGCCCATATCAGAGGACCACAGGACGGATATTAAAGACACCTTGAGGGTGATGGGTGGGGAACACTTATCGGAAGAAGATTTGGAAATCCGTTCTTTTGATGATTACTTGAGAAAGCTCGAAGACCTAAAACCGGGAATCAATATTCTTCCCTTGGTCGGTCATTCCACTGTTAGAATCGCAGTATTGGGTTCAGCGAACCGTGTGCCAACAGATTCCGAACTAAAGAGGATGAAGGAGTTGGTCGCGAATGCGATGGGAGATGGTGCTTGGGGGATATCAACCGGCCTCATCTATGCACCAGGAAATTATGCGGGGACAGATGAAATCATTGAGCTCAGCAAAGTCGCCAGTCAATTTAATGGCATCTATGCATCTCATATTCGAAGCGAGGGTGATTCGCTAATTCCCGCCCTAACCGAAGCTATAAAAATTGGTGAAGAAGCAAACATACCAGTCCATGTTGCACACCACAAGGTAATCGGCAAGAACAATTGGGGCAAGAGCGTTGAAACACTGAAGATGATGGCAGAGGCGAGAGCTCGAGGGGTTGAAATAACCTGTGACCAGTATCCCTACAGAGCCGGAAGTACCTTCCTGGCTGCAGTTCTTCCACCAAGCATCTTGTCGGATGGCCCGGAGGTATTTTCAGAAAAGTTGAAGGATCCGACCATTCGGCGGGAGGTAATTGCAGAGATTGAAAAAGGCGGAGAGGGACAATGGGAAAATTTAATAAAAGGAGCAGGTTTTGAAAATCTGGTCATCTCAGCATCCCCAAACCATCACGATTATATTGGTAGGTCCATTGCTGACATAGCAAAAAGAGAAAATAAAAGTCCTTATGACGTGATCTTTGACCTTGTTGTTGAGGAAAAAAGAGGTACTATCATAATCCTTTTTGTGATGAGTGAGGAAGACATCAAAAGAATCATACAAAGCCCCTTCACAATGATCGGAACAGACGGGATTCCCGGCTTTGGAGTGAGCAAGGTTCACCCGAGGTTCACCGGAACGTTCCCAAAGGTACTTGGGAGATACGTCAGAGAGAAAGGCCCTTTGAGCCTCGAGGAAGCAATTAGGAAGATGACCTCCCTTCCCGCACAGACATTCCGAGTGAAGAAAAAGGGATTATTGAAAGAGGGATTCGATGCAGATATTGTTATTTTCAATCCCAAGACAATCATAGATAAGTCAACTTATGAAGACCCGAAACAAAAACCCGAAGGCATAAGCTACGTCCTAGTAAACGGAGAAATTGCGGTGGACAACGGGAAGGTGATGGGTGCGACTTCAGGAAAGGTATTAAGGCACAAAAAGCCGTGAAAGGAGGTGAAACTGGAACAATGAGACAGGGATGAATATCAATAAAGTGGATTTTTCAAAAAGTTCCACTCTTTATCAGAAGATTTCGTTATTAAAACAGGAGGATAACATGAAAAAAAGAACGATTTATGCTGTAATAATAATATCTATTTTGTTAGCTCTTCCTTTGACCGTCACTCTGGCCGCAGAAAAGCCTTCGAAGGTGAAGTACGCGCACTTAGGACCTCCAAAACCCTTTGATGATGCCATTCATGCTGCCGCTACTGCCTTCAAGCATATACTCGAAAAGAGAAGCAGCGGTAGGTTTCAAGTCGAAATCTATCCAGCCGGGACGTTAGGGAAAGAGATAGACATGATGGAGGCCGTGAAAAATAACGTGATTCAAGTCCATGCGGCATCCATGGGAGGGTTATTTAGAATTTTTCCAACCGCTTTACTTCTTAATGCCCCCTTCGTATTTAGGAACGAGGCGATTGCCGTTGAAGTCCTTGAAGGGAAGTTTGGCCAAAAGCTACTTGACGCTTTCACTGAAAAAACAGGAATCAAAGGACTTGCGAATGTCGATTTATATTCGTATTTAGCCATCACCAATAGCGTTAAACCGATACGAACCCCATCGGATATGGCGGGGCTCAAATTTCGGGGGATGGACACCTTGCAGGTTACTATGTTTAAAGCCCTCGGCGCAAGTGCCATTCCTGTCGCATGGCCTGAGACATTCACCGCTCTGCAGACAGGTGTTGTCCATGGACAGACAAATCCAATTTCTATTGTCAGCTGGGCAAAATTGAATGAGGTTCAGAAACATCTGACAATTGTCAACTCCCAATATGGTGTCCAGTGGCTCGTATGTAACAAGCAGTGGTACGACACCCTTCCCCCTGAGGATAAGATGATCGTTCGCGATGCCGCTAAGGCGGCAATAACCACATCGAGGGGGCTAAGCGTTTTGTTAGAGGAAAAGAGCATCGGAGAGTTAAGGGAACGAGGGATGAATGTGTATGCCCTTTCTGATAAAGAGATTCTCGAATTTCAAAAGCTCGCTCGGCCAGCATGTCTTGATTGGCTCAAGACACAAATGGATCCCAAGTGGGTGGATGAATTCTTGAGAGTCATTAAAGAAGCAGAGACGAAATTGGGCTATCTATAAATAGATGTGATATTTATATGACGGCCTCTTCTTGAGACACCGAATTGTTTTTGCAAGATTTTGCAGGGTCTTTGGCAAGCTGCACAAGGAGCGGAATTAGTCGCCTCTTGCATCATTGGGGTGTTAAATCACTCAATCGCGCCAAGCTTAAGGGTTCATTTCAACTTCTATAGAGGAGATATCCGAATCATATAGTCGTCGGGAGAGTGAAATGCAGGATATGTCATGGCGAGCTCAAGCCATAAAGGTATCAGATAAAATAGGATATGTTATTGAGATGACTTCCGCTGCATTTTGCGTTTTTATCTATGCGATTATGATTGGGGTCGCACTTCTTGGTATTATCTTCCGCTATATAATTTATAATCCCTTTGAATGGACCGAGGAATTGGCACGTCTCTTAATGCTCTGGCTGGGGTTTTTAGCGATCAGCGTCGCCTTGCGGAAAAGGGAACACATTGCCATCCAATTCATAGTCCAGAAACTGCCTTATAAGGTATCAAAGGTCTTAGAATATTGTGTCGATTTGCTCATCGCCTTTTTCTTAATTATCCTTATAAAACAAGGATATCTTATGACGAGCAGAACTATTCTAACGACAAGTACTCTGAATATCTCCATGTTCTGGCCCTATTTAGCTGTCCCCCTCGGGGCTTTCATCAGCTTACTTCAATTGATCCTAAACGTAACCAAGAAAATCCTGTCGGAATCTGGATCAACATAAGACCATATTATACGAGTGTTCAATTTACTTACACTCAACAATCTGAAGTGGAGTTAATAGGAAACGCTAAAAGGGCAATGGTAGAAGGAGAATATTATGGCCTTGTTCATTTTCGCAGTCTTTTTTCTACTGATGGCAATCGGCACGCCAATCGGCTTCGTCATGGGTTTGACTGCACTCTTTGGATTCTATAAACTTAATAATCCAGCCGTTTTAACTATGCTGCCCCAGATTTTTTTCTCCGCGATGGACAACTTTGCATTACTGGCACTCCCCTTTTTCATTTTGTCCGGGGATATTATGAACAGAGTGGGATTAACAGAAAAACTTATCGATTTTTCTAATGTTTTATTTGGTAGGCTGAGAGGAGGATTGGCACAGGTTAACATCGTAACGAGCGTCATCTTTGGTGGCATCTCAGGTTCTGCGGTAGCGGATATGGCTGCGCTGGGTAACATTTTCATCCCTTCCATGACAAAAGAGGGCTATGGTAAAGATTTCAGCACGGCCCTTTCCGTGGCATCATCCATCATTGCTCCCATTATCCCCCCCAGCATCATTATGGTGATTTATGGCGCGATAATGGGCGTATCAATCGCAGGCCTTTTCGCGGCGGGGATTGTCCCTGGCTTCATGATATGCGCTGGGTTGATGATCTTAACGCGGATTATTTCTGGGAAGAGAAATTACCCAAAACATACTGAAAAGGTTACCCTCCATAAATTATTCTCCAGCACCAGGAGAGCCATATGGGCGCTCATCATGCCCGTGATCATTTTGGGAGGTATCTTAGGTGGCATTGTTACGCCAACCGAAGCGGCGGCCATTGCAGTTGGCTACGCATTGCTTTTAGGTCTTCTTATATATCGGAACCTTTCTCTCAAGGATCTGTTCCAGCTTTTTTACAGGGGTACTGTGATGATGGGAATCGCTGCTTTACTCATGTCCTCTGCCGCAGTACTCGCCTGGCTCTTAGCGAATGAGCAAATACCGACGATCGTGGCGAAATTCTTCCTCTCGATCACTCATAACAAGTATGTGATCCTACTCCTCATAAATTTATTTTTAATCTTAGTTGGTATGTTAATGGATATAGTGGCTGCCCTCGTGATACTCGCTCCTATTTTAGCCCCCTTGGCAACTAATTTGGGAGTCCATCCGTTGCATTTTGGGATTATAATGTGTGTAAACTTAAACATCGGGTTAATGACTCCACCTGTGGGTGGAAGCCTGTTTTTTGGGATGATCATCAGCCGCTTGAGTATGGGCCAAATCCTTAGGCAAATGTGGCCATTTTGCCTCGTAGAGGTTTTTGTTCTTTTCCTTATTGTGTATATTCCAGACTTAACAATGTTTATACCAAAATTATTAGGCTTTTACTATTGAAGAGGCTTGTTTAAGGAAATGATTCCCCCATGGTATCTGAAGGAAGGGGCAAGCGCATTCTATAGAACAATTTGCTTGTTTGGTAAAATTAAAATAATTTTAGTTTAAATAAAAATATCTTGACAGACTTCTTAAAATATTTTAATTAAAAATTATGATCACCGTGGATATCAAACACGAGGTAAAGAACCTCCACATAGGAAAGAAGATCCGGGAGCTCCGGAAAAAGGCAGGCCTCGTCCTTCAGGATATTTCCAACCAGACAGGCCTTTCCAAGCCCCTTCTTTCACAGATTGAGAAGGAAGTGATCTCCCCTCCTATTGCCACCCTGCTTAAAATTTCAAAGGCCTTAAACGTCAGCATCGGTTTTTTCTTCCAGGACAGCGATCCGGAAGAAAAGGTGGCGCTCGTGAGAAAGGACGAGAGCAAGGTGATTGACTCCCGGCATTTCGGCAGGGAGGAGAGCGGCTACTATTACGAGGCCCTTGCTTACAAGAAGTCAAAAAAAAATATGGAGCCCTTCTTGGTGGAGTTTAAAAGGCAAAAGGCTGATAAATTAACCTATTTCAGCCATGAAGGTGAAGAATTCATCTATCTTTTAGAAGGGACTCTGGAATTCAGGACAGAGAACCAACAATATGTCCTCCATCCAGGAGACTCCCTCTATTTTGAGTCCTCGATCCCCCATGCTTATAGGGCATTGGAGAGAAGAAACGCAAAGGCTTTAACAGTGGTCTATCCAGTAAGATAGAAGGTGTTCAGAGTATTGAGGTTGGGGTGACGAAGCCTGTTTGGGGTTCAAAGGTTAGCGTGATAGGGTTAACGATTATAATTTTAAGATGGAAGACGTAACCTAACAACGAAACTGGCCTCTTAACGCTAACCTTTGAACCAAAGACGATTTTATGAGGTAAGGGATGATTGAGATTCGATTTCATGGAAGGGGAGGGCAGGGGGCGGTCGTGGCTTCCAAAGTGCTTGCCGTTGCCTTTTTTCACGAAGGGCTCTATGTCCAATCTTTTCCCGCCTTCGGTGTCGAGAGGCGGGGGGCTCCTGTGATGGCCTTTTTAAGGGTTGACAGGGATCCCATCCAACTGAGGGTAAATATCTATGAACCCGATCACCTTATCGTTTTAGACCCTACCTTGATCGGGACAGTGAATGTCACCTCCGGTTTAAAACCAAATGGATGGATTCTGATCAATTCAGCCCATTCTCCGGAGACCTTTAATGATCTGAAGAATTTCAGAATCGCCACGGTGGATGCTACAGCTATTGCCATCCGGAATGGTTTGGGCTCCCGAACAAACCCGATTGTTAATACCGCCATCTTAGGTGCTTTCTCGAAGGTAAGTGGACTGGTGGGAATAGACTCTGTAGCCCTGTCAATCCGTGAGGAAACTCCCGGAAAGAAGAATGAGAATGCCAAAGCGGCAAGAGAAGCATTTAATGAAGTTAAATTCGAAATTCGAAGCACGAAATCCGAAACAATCTCAAATGACCAAAATATTGAATTCAAAACAAATAATTCTTAAAGTTTCGGTTATTTGAACATTTGAATTTGTTTCGAAATTCGATATTCGGATTTCGGATTTTATTACAGACGCAATATCACTCCATTCATAACTGAAAGGAAAAGATGTCCAAACAAATTACCTTCAATAAGGTTTCTGAGATGCCGATGGTTGCTGTCTCCTCCGGAGATATGGAGTGGAACAAAACCGGAGCCTGGAGAACGCAGCGTCCTTTTTATGAGGATAAGACTCCCCCCTGCAGTGCGGCCTGTCCAGCAGGAAATGATATCGTTAAATTCATCCAAAAAATTTCACAGGAAGATTTTGAAGGAGCATGGAATACCATCAAAGAGGAGAGCCCTTTTCCGGGGGTCTGTGGTAGGGTCTGTTTCCATCCCTGCGAATCGAAGTGCAATCGAGGGTCGTTAGATGAGCCCATTGCGATTCACGCCCTGGAGAGGTTTGTGGGGGACTTTGGTTCTCGCCTCAACAAAAAGATAGGGAAAGCAGGAGAAAAGAGAAAGGAGAAGGTTGCCATTATCGGTTCCGGACCAGCAGGGATGAGCTGTGCCTATCATCTTGCGAGGTTACGGTATGATGTGACGGTCTTTGAATCGTTTCCTCTTGCAGGTGGCATGCTCAGAATGGGAATTCCCTCCTACCGATTGCCCAGGGAAGTGCTGGACAGGGAACTATCAGATATTGAGGCTCTGGGAGTTCAGATTAGGACCGGTGTCTTCCTGGGTGAGAATTTAAAATTTGAAGACTTGAAGAATTATCAGGCTGTCTTCATCAGTACAGGGGCACATCTGAGTAGAGGTCTGCATATTCCGGGGGAGAGAGAAAAGGGCGTTTTGAGCGGCCTCGATCTTCTCAAGAAGACTAACCTACGCAAAAGGGTAAAGCTAGGCGATAAGATCGCTGTCATCGGTGGAGGAAATACAGCCATTGATGTTGCCCGATCTGTTATCCGGCTGGGCAAGAAGGCAACCATTCTCTACCGTCGTTCCAGGGAGGAGATGCCTGCCTTCGAAGATGAGATCCTGGAGGCTCTCGAGGAAGGTGTGAAGATAAGGTATTTGGTCAATCCCATCAGGGTGGGAAAGAAGAATGGTCTGAAACGGTTGGAATGTTTGCGAATGGAATTGGGTGAGAAGGATGAGAGTGGCCGGAGAAAACCCGTTCCCATTCCCAACTCACGTCTTTACATTGATGTGGACCATGTAATCGTTGCGGCAGGCGAAGAGATCGAGGCCTCTGTTCTTCCGGAGGGATTGGAGAAAAGGGAAGGGATCATCGTAACACGGAGAGATGGAAGCACAGGAATCAAAGGAATGTTTGCCGGCGGAGATCTTACCTCGAATCAGCGAACCGTAGCCCATGCCATCGGTTCTGGTAAAAAGGCAGCCATGGCCATCGATGCTTTTCTGAAGGGAAAAGATTCGGAAGAAGCCATTGTTCAGAATCTCATCGGAGAAGGTCCATCGTTCTCCATCTTCGGATATCTCCATCCCGGAGAAAGATTGAGAAACCCCCACGTGGTGGCTTTTGAAGAATTGAATATGGACTACTTCGACCCTGCGAAAAGGCAGGGAGAGGAGAAGAGGGCCATAAAAGAAAGAATCAAAGGATTTAAAGAAGTTTCATCGACTCTTTCTGCGGGGATTGCCATGGAAGAGGCTGAGCGATGTTTCAATTGTGGCACCTGCAATGCGTGTGAGGTCTGTTATGTCTTCTGTCCGGATGCTTCCGTGTTAAAAAGAGAAGAGATTTTTTCCCATGAAATGAATTATGATTATTGCAAGGGCTGTGGCATCTGTTTCACCGAATGTCCCCGGGGAGCAATCTCTTTAAAAGAGGAGGCGAGATGAAGAGGGTCATCACAGGAAATCAGGCCGTTGCCTATGGAGTCATCTTGAGTCGAGTGGATGTCATCTCTGCCTATCCGATTACACCTCAGACAACGATTGTTGAAGAACTTTCAGAACTAATTGCAAGTGGCCGGTTAAAGACAAAATTTCTGAAAGTTGAATCCGAGCATTCTGCTATGGCCGCCCTGATCGGAGCCTCCACCGGAGGAGTGAGGACCTTCACAGCGACCTCTTCCCATGGATTGGCTTATATGCACGAGATGCTTCACTGGGCCTCAGGGGCGAGGCTTCCCATCGTGCTGGTTAATGTCAATCGAGCCCTTGGCGCACCCTGGAACATATGGGGCGATCAGACCGATTCGGTTTCTCAGCGAGATACAGGATGGATTCAACTCTACTGCGAAAATAACCAGGAAGTCCTCGATACGATTCTGCAGGCTTATATGATTGCGGAAACAATCAGGCTACCTGTGATGGTCGTCCTTGATGCCTTTGTTCTTTCCCACACTTCAGAACCTGTTGACATCCCAAGCATCGAGGAAGTAGATTCCATGTTACCACCTTTCTGCCCGGATTACCCCATTGATACCCAGGAACCGAAAGCCTATTCTGGCATTACCACTCCCGATCATTTTTTAGAGTTTAAATACAAAACCCAGAAGGCCATGGAGGAGGTTGCAGAGGTTGCCAGGAAGGTGGACGAAGAATTTAAATCCCGGTTTGGCCGGGGGTATGGAGCGATTGAACGATATGGAAAAGAGGAGGCCGAAATTTTACTTTTGACCTCCGGGACAGTGACCAGCACCTCCAGGATGGTTATCAAAAAGATGGTTGAACAGGGGATGAGCGTCGCAGGAATCAAGGTCAAACGATTTCGTCCCTTCCCATCTGATGAGGTTTACAATGCCATTCAGGGAGCAAAGAAAATTGCTGTTATTGACCGGAATCTTTCTGCCGGGGTAGGTGGTGTCTTTGCTCAGGAGTTGAGAGCCTCTTTGTATTCTCGACAGGAGAGGCCCCAGGTTTTTGGGTTCGTCTCCGGATTGGGTGGAAGGGATATCACTCCGTCGTTGATCGAAGAAGCGATTCGATATACAATGGAACATGACCAGCCCGAAGGAGATATTGTGTGGCTGGGTTTGAAAAGATAAATCCGAAATCCGAATATCGAAATCCGAAACAAATCCAAATGTGCAAAAAATCAAATTATTTAAATTTTTATTCGTTTTGAATATTTGATTATTTGAGATTGTTTCGAATTGGTCCTGCTGGACGCTTCGCCCGGATTTCGTGCTTCGGATTTTTGGAGATCCAAAATAGAAAGAGGACTCAGATGCATAAGATAAAAGTTCCCATCGAAGAAAACCTTGGTCATGGTCATCTGGCCTGCGCCGGGTGCGGAGCTGCTGTTGCGATGAGGCTAACCCTAAAGGCACTGGGGAAAAAAACCGTCATGGTCTTTCCTGCGTCCTGCTGGTCGATCGTTCCAGGATCGTGGCCTCATTCCAGTTATCAAATTACGGCGATCCATGCCGGATTTGTCACAGGGGCTGCAACTGCATCAGGAGTCAGGGCGGCACTGGATGTTCGAGGGGACAATGAGACCCTGGTGGCCGTGTGGGCCGGAGATGGCGGAACTTTTGATATTGGTCTTCAGGCTCTCTCCGGTGCGGCAGAGAGGAATGAAAATTTACTCTATATCTGTAATGACAATGAAGGTTATATGAACACAGGCACCCAGCGAAGTTCAGCCACACCGCTTATGGCCTGGACCACGACCACTCCGGTGACTCAACCCAAAGAGAATCCCAAGAAAGACATCATGGCCATCATGGCTGATCATCATATCCCCTATGCCGCTACTGCAACCATCGCTTATCCAGAAGACCTCGTGAGGAAGTTGAATAAGGCCAGGGGAATTGAGGGAACGCGCTTCATCCATCTTTTTTCTCCCTGCCCGCCAGGCTGGAAGATGGCCTCGGAACAGACCATCAAAATTTCAAGACTTGCCGTCCGCTCAAGGATCTTTCCGCTTTATGAAATTGAGGATGGAAGATTTTATACACTTCAGGAAGAGTCCCGTGTTGTTCCCGTGAAAGAATATTTAAAAGCTCAGGGACGCTTCAACCACCTGACGGAAAAGGATATTGAGATCACGCAGCAAAATGTGGACGATACCTGGGAGCGCCTCCTCCGAAAAGCCCGCTGTTGAATCGTTGATGAAATGATCAAGGAAGGTGTTTCAGATCCTCTTTATCCTTATACCGGCCGCATGCCTGTTTGTTGGTTTTAAGATCTTCAAGTGAAATGAAGTTCACCGGTATGTCATCTATGTCTATCACCTCCCGTCGTAAATAGCATTCTTCAAAGTTTACACCGGAGGCCCCTGTTATTATTTCGATTCTGACGGGGGGAACACCCATCCGGATTATTTTGTCCTTTTCGATAAATAGGTCCTTTATCGCTTCCTTTTCCGGCATACCAAACTCACGAAGCACCTGTGCCGCCTTTTCGGCATTCACTTCACTGACTGCGATCCATATATCCATATCACCCGTGGCTCGCGGATAACCATAATAACCCACAGCATATCCGCCAACCACAAGGTACTTAACTCCGTATGAGTTCAACAGTCTCAAGAAATCTTTGAAGTCTGGATGTAGTTCGATCTGTGCCATAAACCATCCTTCGGTTAATCTCGATTGCGTTCAGGCGGTCAGCCTTTCCACGGGACAACCAATATTGTTTCTCCTCCGTGAATTCGTCAAGAGAAGAGACCGTAAGTCGCGTTTTATCCAGACGGGGTGTTTCAGAATCCATATCTCATTATTCCTTTCAATCTTCTCGCATGGTTATGGTGGATTCCATGCTGTCTAACCATTCAGCCCATAACGACTCTTGTTCCCATTGCCGATTATACTATACACCGTTTTCAGAAATTAGGGAAGAAAGAATTGCAGGAAGTATTTTTAAGGCTGGACCGTGGCTATACGTTTAAATCCTGCCTTTCACATTTTGTCCCAACTGTTAATCGTTAAATCATCTGGATCAGGAGGAGGAGATTGAAGACGATCCAGGCTGACCATCATATCCCTAACTGGGAACGCCTCCAGAGAAAAGCCCGCTGTTGAATAAGAAAAAGATTCGGTCAAGGTTTGTGAAATAGGTTTGTGAAATATTTTCGATAGCCGAATCGGGGAAAATGGGGTTTAGCTTCCCCTTCCTAACACCATCACTTCTATTTGATCCACCCGTTCAAAATGTTTATCCCTTGTCAAAAGGGTCCCTCCGATCTCCATACAACATGCAGCAATCCAAACATCATTGATGGGTATCTTCATTCCTTTTTTCTGTAAAGACCAATAGATCATCGCATACTTTCTCGCGACATCGTGATTCACATCAATGGTTTCAATTTTCAAACGACTCACAACCTGACGCAATTTTTTTTCATTGAACTGCTGTCTGCTCCCCTTCATGAATCCAAAAAGAAGCTCTCCCATCACGACAGAAGGGATATATATAAATTGCCCATAGGTTGCGATTGCATCTACGACATCGGTCAGCCCCTCTGCAAAGTCACAATAGATGTTTGTATCCAGGACAAGCTTCAATCCCAATCCTCCGCTTCCACCTTATTAAAAATTTCAACTGCCTTCCTAAGTTCTTCGGCCTCTTCATGGGAAAGCCATCCCGATAGCTCTCTGACGATTTGTTCGCGACCCTTCACAAGACCCATTTTTTCATCCACTGCTTCAAGGATGAAGGTTGTCTTCGTTTTTTTGCTTTTTGCAGCCGCCTTTTTAATCATTTCATCTTTTTCAGAAGGGATTCTCAAGCTTAAAGGCATCGTCCTCCTCCCTGTATCTCATTATTCCATATTGTATCTCATAGGAGAAATCCAGTCAATCGTTTTGTTAAGGACTAATCTTTTTATCCTTTTCGACTGGTCGTAACAACAGAGCCATCCTTTCATAAAGCGATCATTTTCAACAACACCCATATTCTAATACAAGAAAGGGCATGCCCTCGTTAGAGAAATGATTAGACGGGGAGTTCAGATTTTTCTCAGAATAAAAAAACCTTACTGAAAAATTCAGTCAGAGAGTATGGAGGTATTGGTTACAAGAACCAGTTAGAAGTGATCACCTTGTTTTGAGTTTTACCCCGTTAGAAAGCCCCCCTGCTTGCCCCCTGCGAAGCTTAGCTTCTATCGGGACTTGCAGCAGGGATGAGTTAATTTCCTTTTGAGCAAACACGGGGTTTAAAGCCCCGTGTGAGCCATCCCATTGGAAAGTCGAAGACTTTCTAACGGGGTTTATCTTCCCAACACAACTTCACATATGTCGATATGGAATTTCCGCTGCCTGACACCGAGCTTTTTTTCGCTTCACTGATAAATGTCTTTGCGATGCCCCACTTTAAATATCAAAACCGTAAGCTCATCGTCTTGGATCGAGTAGACGATGCGATACCGTCCTTGACGGAGTCGATATCTTTCTTGACCCGTCAACTTTTCGCAACCCCATGGCCTTGGGTTCCCGGCAAGACCCTCGATACGTTTGAGGAATTTTTTCAAATCCTTCCTGGGTATTGTGGAGAGGTCTTTTTCAACAGATGCTTTGAAATGGACTTTATATGCGGCCATCTCTTTTTAGCCTTTTGACCATTTCGTCATAGCTAATCAATGGCTCTCCAGCCCTTTCTTCAAACGCCATAATATCCTCAGCATCTTCTGCAAGGGCTTCTCTGACGGCATTATTAACAAGTTCTGATATTGATCGTGAGGTCACCACGGCCTTAAGCCGTAACGCTTTATGTAACTCGGGGTCCAAATATATTGTGGCCCTTTTAACCTGGGTAGTCATGATGTTCCCTCCGGATGATGTTATATCACTTTAACACCATAACACCAAAACGTCAAACATCCAATTTCAATATCAGAGCGAACCCAAGCGCTTATTCCGGACTCTTCAGATTTAAATTGTTTTAGAACCTAGGCCTCCACAGCAAGTGGCTTTAGATCGGAACAGTCGGCCGGATTCAGCGGAATAGGCAGCTGGCCGGTTGTTTGTTGGTTTTATAAATGAGATTGGATCAATTGCGGAGATAGGGGTTTTACCCTCTGCCAATCATTCGATGTGTGCTCTGCCTGCCACAAATCATAATTCTTTTGCAAATTGAGCCAAAGATCAGCGGAAGTATTAAAGGCACGGGCCAAACGAAGCGCCATATCCGGAGTAATGGCTCCCCTTCCATTTAGAATTTTCGATAATGTCTTCCTTGAAACGCCGAGAACCGATGCAAGCTCACTAATCGTGATCGCTAAAGGCTTCAAATAATCTTCTCTTATAATATTCCCCGGATGCGTAGGTTGTCTCTCCATTCTTCTCATGTCTTCACCTCTCAATGATAATAATCATAATCCACAATATAGGCATCACCGTCAATAAACTCAAGAATGACTCTCCAATTCCCAGAAACCTTTACAGCATATTGGTCCTTTTTATGTTCGGAAAGAGTTGCTTTCCTTTCATCAGCCCTCTTAGGTCAAGCTACCCCCTGTCATTAGGGAACCATCTCCGGTAATTTTGAAAAGGCATTGACAAACCCCAGAGGGTATGATAACGTTGTTCTAAAAATAAAAACACTGTTCATATTATCTGAACAATAGGGCGATACGGACTTTGAAGACCATCAAAAAGGGTTTGGCTGTTTTAGACACATTTACCCAGGAGGACCCAAACCAGGGGGTAACGGAGATTGCCCGAAAATTAGGTTTTCACAAAAGTACCGTTTTTGCCATCCTCTCCGCTCTCAGGGAAGCGGGCTACGTCCTTTATGATACATCCTCGCGCCGGTATTTTTTAGGTTTCAAAGTTGTCGAACTTGCGGGTAGGGTGCTGTATCACAAAGACTTTAAAGAACTTGCCCTACCAATTCTCAAAGCATGTGCGGATAAAATCGAGGAAGATGTAGGATTGAACATCATGATCGAGGGGAAAAGAGTTTGTATTGCGCTGGTCGAAAGCCGTTATTTCGTCAGACAGCTGGTCCCTCTTGGCAAAGCCCTTCCACTCCATTGCAGTGCGGCCGGAAAGGTCTTGATGGCCTATCTTGCTCCAAGTGAAATCGACATAATCATCACCCGCTACGGTCTCCCGGCATTTACGGATAACACGATTACAAATAAAAAACATCTCCTTGATGAACTTCGGAAAATCCGGGAGAGGGGTTATGCTGAAAGCCGGGAGGAATTTGGAAAAGACGCTGCTGCACTGGCATTTCCTGTCTTTGACGGAAACAGAAGACTTGTCGCCTCTCTGTCGATTCAGAGCACAATCAACCGTCTGAATCAGACCTCGCGGCAACGGTATGTCATGGAAGGACTCCATGCCGCCAGGGAAATTTCGGGGCGGGTGGCCTCCATGTCTCTGTAAATGGGGAATGATGGCTCGATGCAGCCGAAACAGGGTACAAAAGCAGTTCAATTTATTTCAAAAGAAGGAGGATTTGCCATGGTGAAACGAATTGGTTGGATAGGAATTATTTTGGTGTTGATCGGGAGCCTAACATCACTGGCCTTTTCCGCTGATAAGGTGACCTGGCGGTTGGGTGGGGTCCATGCAGTAACGGCGCCTGAAACCCTTGGTCTTAAGAAGTTTGCTGAGATCGTTGAGCAGAAGACGGCCGGTGGCCTCAAGGTTGAAATCTTTCCTGCAGGCCAGCTCGGAGCCGAGGTTCCCCAGCTTGAAAACCTGATGATGGGGACTCAAGAGATGTTTGCCAATGTGGCGGATTGGAACGAGAACATCATCAAAGAATGGGGAATTATTGGAATGCCCTTTGCTTTCGATAATCTCGATCATGTCCGGAAATTTCAAAAAAGTTCGGATTACGAACAGATGAAAAAGATGCTTCTCGATCAAAAAGGAGTGAGGATTCTGGCAGATAACTGGTATCGTCTTCCCAAGGCCCTTCTCCTCAAGAAACCGATCCGGTCTCCGCAGGATCTTGCCGGTATGAAACTGCGTATGCCCCACATTAAAACCTATGTGGAAACTTGGGGAGCCATGGGGGCCAAAACGATTGTCATCCCTTGGGCTGAAGCCTTCATTGCTTTAAAGACAGGCGTGGCAGACGGGATGGATTCCCCCTTGGGATCCATATACGGACAGAAGTTTCATCAGGCTGCTCCCTACATCGTGCTCACGAACCATCTCGTGGCTCCCTTTAATCTTCTCGCCAACGAGAAGGCTTACCTGAAACTATCTCCCGAACTCAGGAGGGGGTTGTTGGATTCGGCTGTCGATGCTGGGAATTATTATACCCAACTTGTGGAGGAGCGATTCAAGGGAGACAAGGAAAAAATGGTCAAAGAAGGAGCCACCTTTTTGGAGGTTAATCCTTCGGAGTTTGCCGCAGTAGCCCAGAAAGTGGCTGAAAAGATGGAAGTCGAAGGGGCTTGGAGCAAGGGACTATTTGCCCGAGTGAGGTCCATCCGATAATGCAGGGATACGAATGGCTTGACCGTTTTTTTGTCCTTCTGGAGAGGGTTCAGATGGTATTTTGCACAGGAGCCCTGGCAGTAATGGTGGTGATTATGTCCCTGGAAATCCTTCTGCGCCACCTGGCGGGGATCAATCTTCAATGGGGTCTCGACCTTTCTGCCCTTCTTATGGTTTGGACCTGCTTCATCGGAATGAGTATGGTCTATCGAAGAAAAGGACATATCGGCATCGAGGCCCTTGTCCGCTTTTTTCCATTGGGCTTTCAGCGTGCCCTGAACACATGCCTTTATCTCCTGATTGGAGGAAGCTTCATCATCCTCATGGTTAAAGCTGCTTCCTTGGTCTGGGTTCAGAGGAGCCAGGAGATTGTTTCGCTCTCGATACCAAGAAGTTATTTGTCAGCGCCTTTATTTATAGGAGCCCTGCTTATGGGGCTCACTTCTATTCATCTCAGTCTCGGAGAGATATTGGGGGTCGAACCAAAAGGGCCTGGGTTCGGAAGGGAGAAAAAAGGGGAATCGGATGAGTCCAATTAGCATTCTTCTCATTTCCTTCGGGGGGCTGATTGCGTTGCGCTGCCCCATTGCCATCGCACTCTTTCTCTCCTCCCTCTTCTTTCTCCTCAGCAAAGGGATGAACCTGGCGATCATCCCTCAGACGATGATTGAGGGGATCAACAGTTACACACTACTGGCCGTACCACTCTACATCTTTGTAGGCGAACTCATGAACAGCACAGGGGTGACACAACGGATCTTCAATTTTGCCCTGGCGTTGATGGGACATATCCGGGGGGGACTTGGTCATGTCAACGTCCTCGGTAGCATGATCTTTGCAGGAATCTCCGGGTCATCCACTGCAGATGCCGCTGGGCTGGGGAGAGTGGAGATAAAGGCCATGGAGGATTCGGGATATCGGACAGGATTTGCTGCGGGTATCACGGCTGCCTCTTCAATCATTGGCCCGATCATCCCTCCAAGCATCCATCTGGTGATCTACGGGGCTATTGCCGATGTCTCGGTCGCTTCCCTTTTTTTGGGAGGGATCCTGCCAGGGGTCCTAATGGGTGTTTCCTTAATGGTGTTGATCTACTTCATGGCGAGAACCGGAAGGGAAATCTGCCCTGTCCGTAAACGGCCGCCATGGAGAGACATCTTCCGCGCATTTCGTGCAGCCCTTTTTCCTCTTCTGGCCCCGATCATCATCGTTGGAAGTATTGTTTTCGGAATCGGGACACCCACCGAATCGGGGGCCATCGCCGTGATGTACGTGGTTGTCCTTGGTCTGTTCTACAAGGAACTCAATCTCACAACCATCTGGAAGGCGCTTGAGAGGACTGTTTTTTCCTCCATCGTTATCATGTTCATTCTTTCAACTTCCAGGGTATTTGCCTGGTGTCTCACCATTGAGCGTGTCGCAGACTCCATTATTGAATTTATCTATGGATTCACTGGAAGTAAGGTAATCATTCTTTTTCTTATTAATGTTGTCCTTTTAATCCTTGGTTGCTTTGAGACCGCCACTGCCAACCTGGTCATCGTGACCCCGGTCTTGGTAACTGTGGCCCAGCAGATTGACATGGACTTAGTCCACTTGGGGGTGATGTTGGTTTTCAATTTAGTGGTCGGAATCATCACACCACCTGTGGGGACTTCCCTTTACATCGTGGCTGATATTACAAAGCTGTCGTTTGAGACGGTTTCGAAGGAGACCATAAGGTATCTCATTCCCCTGTTTGTTGTTTTGGGCCTTGTCACCTATTGGCCTCAACTGGTGCTTTTTATTCCCAATCTATTCAAATAACATTTCAAGGAGATTTTTATGGGTTGCGAAGAACAGATCCGCCGCAAGGCAGATGTTGTCGTTGTTGGAGGCGGGACATCAGGAGCAATTGCTGCCATTGCTGCCGCACGAAATGGGGCGGAGACGCTCATTGTTGAGAGCGATGGCTTCCTGGGTGGAACCGCCACATTTGGTTACCCTTTTCTCGGTTTTTTCAACGGACGAGGGGAGCAGGTGGTCTCGGGTCTTGCCCAAGAAGTGGTCGACCGATTAGTCACGCTAAGGGCTTCGCCAGGACATGTTCGGGGGGGTACCTGGTCGACCCGAGAAAAACCGATGGTTTATGAATTCTCTCTAACCCCTTATGATCCCGAGATGATGAAATACGTTCTCCTTATCATGGCGGAGGAGGCGGGTGTCCAGTTTTTATTACATGCAACCTTAACCGGCGCCGTCGTAGAGGATGGAGCCATCAAAGGGATACAGGTCCATACGAAATCTGGATTTATAAATCTCTCCGGAAAAGTTTTTGTCGATGGGACAGGGGATGCGGACCTTGCAGCAAGAGCGGGATCAACCTGTGAACTGGGATCTTTAGAAGGCGACATTCAGAATGTGACACTCCATTTCAGGATGACAAACGTAGATGCCGAGCGGATGGTGGAAGCCCTCAAACGGGAAGATCGCATCCTGGGCCGGGATTCCTGGTATATCCGCCTCGTCCGTGGAAAAGGGCCAGACCCGGAACCAGACCGTTTCATTCATATTGCTGGCCACATGGTCCCCTGGGACGATCCGAAGAGCCGTCCCCCTCTGACTTTTACCGCTGTTTCTCAGCGTGAGGGAGTGTACTGGTTCAACATGACACGGACAGTAAGAATCGATCCGACAAATGTCAACGACCTGACCCGGGCTGAAATCACGGAACGCAAAAATGTGATCGAGGTGTCAAAACTCTTAATTAAAAATGTCCCGGGTTTTGAGAAAGCCTATCTCTCCGGAACCTCTGCCCGGGTAGGGGTCCGAGAAAGTCGCAGGGTCATGGGCGAATACCTTCTTACCGCAGAGGATGTTCTTTCTTGCAAGCGTTTTGAGGACGGCATAGCCATGGGGGCCTACCCGATCGACATCCATGATCCTAAGGGAGGAAAAACGATCTTCAATTTTCTTAAAGAAGCAGGAAGCTATAATATCCCTTACCGTTGTCTGGTGCCGGTTTCCTCCAAAAACCTCCTGGTGGTGGGGAAGAACATCTCAGCCACCCACGAAGCCATTGGGACAACAAGACTCCAGTCCACGGTCATGGCCATTGGCCAGGCAGCCGGGACTGCGGCTGCACTGACGGTCAAATCGAATTTAACTCCCCGTAGTATCAACACCAATCTACTTCGGGAGGCCTTGAGAGCCCAAAGGGCTATGGTGGGATAAAGGTATAAGTAGGTCGCTTTAAGGATCAAGAGATTTCACCTTGCCTTTTAATGGGTGCATAAAGGGCAATGGATATATTCCGCCAAAGGCGGGACTGGATTCCGGGTTTCCCTGGAATGACATTTTTAGAGGTGTCCTTCAATATCAGAAGCGAACGCAAGCGCTTATTCCGGACTCTTCAGATTTAAATTGTTTTAGAACCTACGTCCCCTCCACGTTCCCTTCCCTTAAAAGTCTCAAAATAGTACATACATAGCAGCTAGCGACCCAAGGATTCATAACCCCACCTAACCTCCCCTTATTTTAAGGGGAGGAATAACAACTACCTCTCACCTCGGTTGCGAGTCGAAGCGACCTTCCCCTCTCCCCATCAAGAGACTGTGTCACAATGGGGAGGTCGAGGGGGTGATTATAGGTTAAACTTGATCTAATCTTGCTATAAGACGTTCTTTGAAAAATGAATAGAGATAGACGGTCGTAATAGCTCCACTGGGAAAGCCCTTTCTCCTCTTTCGAGCCCAGCACGGCTTCAGTTTCGGAATATTATCCCAATGCTGGGGCTCTAAGAGCCATGAGTTTTTCGATTAACCCCGATACGCCAAGAATCGTGATCATCCGGGCCAGGTTGAAGCACGTGGCAAACAAGGAGGTCTCCGCATTGACCCCAGTGCGCCCCCGTAATAAAAAACCATCTGTCTTAAGATTCCTTTTGATGTGACCAAAAGGATGCTCCACACGAGCTTTGCGTTTCACATAAATCTCCTGAGAAGAGGCTTCCTCATATTGAGCCTCTAACCTCTCTTTAACCTCTTCGAGAGCAAGACGGATGATCTTTCGACCTTTCTTGGCCTCGGTACATTGCCCATAATGAACACATCCTTGACAAATCTCCCCGCGAGCGATCTGGTAATGCCTCTTCCCACTGCTTTTATCGGTTCCCACATAACTCAACCGATGGCCTTGCGGACACCAGTAACAATCTTGCTCCTTGTCGTAGCGGAAATGACTCTTGCTGAAGGGACCTTCTTCCTCATGCAACGCCTGACGCTGAGAGGGAACCACCACTTTGATCTGCTTCCCATCGATCTTTTGAAGCTCTTCCGTGTCCGCATAGCCCGCGTCTGCGCTGGCCACCTCACAGGATTTTCCCAACACCTCGTTGGCTTGATCGATCTGCCGGGCAAACTGATTCAAATCACTGGTCTCACTGAC
>Ga0194120_10001378_pt1 | contig 44598 bp, 35 predicted proteins | sample TA2MahCa65mmetaG_FD_148642 | JGI IMG/M metagenome (GOLD analysis project Ga0194120, IMG submission 148642) | Freshwater microbial communities from Lake Tanganyika, Tanzania - TA2015019 Mahale Deep Cast 65m | ecosystem: Environmental > Aquatic > Freshwater > Lake | place: Tanzania: Lake... | reverse complement strand
GCTCCCGCACCGTCTCCATCGCACGAACCGCGTGCGCGCGTGTCGTGTGCTCGCGCAGCACGTCGTCGCGCGCCGCGGCTCCCATGCTCGCGCGCAGGTCGGGCGATTCGATGAGCGCACGCAGCGAGTCCCGCCACTCGTCCGGTAACTCGGCGAGGAAGCCGTTCGCGCCGTGCCGGATCGTACGGCGGTAGTCGGGCATCGGCGAAGCGATCGTCGGCACTCCGACGATCGCCGCCTCGAGGAACTTGATGCAGCTCTTGGACGCCGTGAAAGGGTTGTCCGGCTCGAGCGGCGCCAGGTTGACGTCGACGCGGACCATCGGCTCGGCGAGCCGCTGCCATGGCATCAGCGGAAGATGCTGGAAGCGCTCCCCGAACCGGCCGAACCGCGCCGAGACGTCGATGTGGCCGACGGTGAGGAGGTGCACGTTGGAGTACGTGTCCATCGCCCACTCGATCGCCTCTTCCGCCTGCGCGAAATCGCGATTGTGCGTCGGCGTCCCGCTGAAGTAACCGAGCGTGACCCGCCCCTGGTACGGGTCCGCGGTGCGGCGGAAGCTCGTTCCCGCGCGCGCAGCGATCGCGAGCTCGACCATCTCACGGCTGACGACGTTCGGAAGGACGCGCACCTCCTTGTGCAGCCCGATCGCCAGGTCCGCGAGCGTCTGCGTCGAGACGAGCAAGCCGTCGCAGCGCGCGATCGTCTCGCGGTAGCGGACGAGACCTTGTCGGTAGAGCGAGCGGTCGCGCGACGCCATCTCTTGCAGCGCCGCGATGTAGCGAAACGCCTCCGAATCGAACACCCAGTCGTCCGTGTCGAAGAGGACGACGCGTCCCCGCTCGCGCGCCTTGCGCAGGAACCAGTCGACGTTCCGATCGTACGCGACGCGATGCAGGACGAAGAGCGTGAAGCAGTCGACCGCTTGCGCGAGATCGATCTCGCCCTGGACAGCGACTTCCGTGCTGACGCCCAGCGACTCGAGCTGCTCCGCGAGATGATCGCAGCGGTAGCGCTTCGCGCCACCGGGACACCCGCTCAAGAGCAACGCCGACTTCGAGACGACGCCCGCGAGCGGACGCGGCGCGCCGGCTCCGTTCAAGCTCGCGTCGCCGACGCCGAGCATCCACCGAAGCTGGTTCATCACCGCGCGCAGCGGTGCTCCGAGCCGCCACGTGCGCGACTGGAAGACCTTGCGCAGCGTGTCGCTCAGGATCTGGAACTCGCGGTGCTGCTCGAGGATCAGCGCTTCGTCGCGCTGCGCACGCGCCGTCGCCTCGTCGAGGCGCTCGCGAAGCTCGCGGCACTGCCGATCGAGACGATCTCGGTCGTCGCGAAGCTCCTGCACGAGGCTCTCGACCTCGGAAAGCTCGGTCGCGCGCAGGGCGCGCACCGGCGCTCGTGCGGCGAGGGCCGGGTTGTTCGGACGCATGTCGCTCGTTGCTGCCCCCCGGATCGAGCCCCACAAGCCTGACCGCCCCGCCAAGAAGTGGCGCCCGTCCACCCGCAGGTATCACGGTCCCGATTCCTTGGCCACGATTTCCCACCCGTACGGCGCGTGAGACACTGCGCCATGGCGTCTCTGGACGAGACCGAGCGCGGCTTCGGATTGTGCGCGTCCTGCGGACACGCGCGGCGGATCCGCTCCGGCCGCGGCAGCACGTTCCTGCGCTGCGGGCTCTCCGATACCGACCCCGCCTATCGGCGGTATCCACCGATTCCGGTGACCCTGTGCGCAGGCTACGACCCGAGCGCGTCGCAAGAACGTCCCGAAGCGAGCGAGACCGGTAAATCCTTCAAATGAAGGGGCTCGCCGGAAGCGCGGTCTCGCCCATCAAGTAGCGATCGACGCCGCGCGCGGCCTCGCGGCCCTCCCAGATGGCCCACACGACGAGAGACTGTCCTCGGCGCGCGTCACCGCAGGCGAACACGCCCGGAACGCTCGTCGCATAGCTCTCGCCCGCGACGACGTTGCCGCGGCCGTCCACCGCGGTGCCGAGCGCGTCGAGGAGCGGACGCTCCGGGCCGAGGAAGCCGAGCGCGAGGAGCACGAGATCGACGTCGATGTCGAACTCGCTGCCCGGGATCTCGACCATCTTCGGACGGTCTCCGTTCGGCTGCCACTCGAGGCGGACGCAGTGCAGCTTCTCGACGCGTCCGTTCCGCCCGGAGAAGCTCTTCGTGTTGATGCTCCAGTCGCGGATCACGCCTTCCTCGTGCGAAGACGAGGTGCGCAAAATCATCGGCCAGTACGGCCACGGCGCGACCTCCTCCGTACGGTCGTCGGGCGGACGCGGCAGGAGCTCGAACTGATGCACGGACCGAGCGCCATGACGATTCGACGTGCCGAGGCAGTCGGAGCCGGTGTCGCCACCGCCGAGGATCACGACGCGCTTCCCCTTCGCGAGGATCTGGTTCTCGACCTCGTCGCCAGCGACGACCTTGTTCTGCTGCGGCAGGAAGTCCATCGCGAAGTGGATCCCGTCGAGCTCGCGTCCGGGGATCGGCAGATCGCGCGGATGCGTTGCACCCGTCGCGATCACGATTGCGTCGAACGTCGCACGCAGGCGCGTGATGTCGATGTCGACGCCGACGTTGACGCCCGTCTCGAAGCGCACGCCTTCGGCCGCCATCTGCTCCATGCGGCGGTCGATGATGTGCTTCTCCATCTTGAAGTCGGGGATACCGTAGCGCAGCAAGCCGCCGATGCGATCGGCGCGCTCGAGCACCATCACCTCGTGTCCGGCGCGCGCGAGCTGCTGGGCGCAAGCGAGGCCGGCAGGTCCCGAGCCGATCACCGCGACGCGCTTTCCCGTGCGGCGGTCCGCCGGCATTGGGCGCACCCATCCCTCGCCGAACGCGTGGTCGATGATCTGCTTCTCGATCTGCTTGATCGTGACGGGCTTCTGATTGATGCGGAGGACGCATGCTTCCTCGCACGGTGCGGGGCAGATCCGCCCGGTGAACTCCGGGAAGTTGTTCGTCGAGTGGAGACGCTCGATCGCCTCCTCCCAGCGGCCGCGGTAGATGAAGTCGTTCCAGTCGGGAATGATGTTCCCGAGCGGACAGCCGCGGTGGCAGAACGGAATGCCGCAGTCCATGCAGCGTGCCGCTTGCTCCTGCAGCGCTTCCTCCGAGTGCTTGCCCTCGAGCTCGCGCCAGTCGCGCAGGCGCTCGTCGACCGGGCGCCGCGGCGGAAGCTCGCGCTCGTACTCCAAGAATCCGGTGATCTTTCCCACGGTAGGTCGTCCCCCTGGCGCAGCGCTCAGACGCTGGCGAGCTTGGCGTCGTCGCTGTCGAGATGCCGCTCCGCCAGGACCTTTCGATACTCGACCGGCATGACCTTCCGGAAGCTCGCGACGGTCTGCTTCCAGCCCGAGAGGATGCGCCACGCCACCTGGCTCTGCGTGTAGTCGTAGTGGCGTCGCACGAGGTCGTGCACCTGCTGCTGGTCCGCGGCCGAGAGCTCCTCGATCTCGACCATGCCCGTGTTCAGGTGCCCCGCGAACGTTTCGTCCGGATCGTAGACGTAGGCGATGCCACCGCTCATGCCGGCCGCGAAGTTGCGTCCCGTCGAGCCGAGCACCACCACGAGCCCTTTCGTCATGTACTCGCAGCCATGATCGCCGACGCCCTCCACGACCGCGGTCACGCCGCTGTTGCGGACGCAGAAGCGCTCGCCCGCCATGCCGCGCAGGAACACCTCGCCGCCCGTCGCGCCGTAGAGCGAGACGTTGCCGACGATGCTGTTCTCCTCGGGGACGAAGGTCGACCGCTCGGGCGGATGCATCACGATCCGGCCACCCGACATGCCCTTCGCGAAGTAGTCGTTCGCGTCGCCCTCGAGGCGGATCGAGATCCCGCTCGCGAGGAACGCGCCGAAGCTCTGCCCGGCCGAGCCGCGGAAGTGGATGTGGATCGTCTCCGGCGGAAGACCGGCCGCGCCGTAACGGCGCGAGACCTCGGCCGAGAGCATCGTGCAGACCGTCCGGTTCACGTTCCGGATCGGCAGCGAGAACTCGACCGGCTTCGCGTCGTCGAGCGCGTCGCGAGCGAGCTCGAGGATCTGGTTGTCGAGCGCCTTCTCGAGACCGTGGTCCTGCGAGTCGACGCAGTGGATCGCGATGTTCGACGGCACCTCGGGCTTGTGCAGGATCTGCGTCAGGTCGATGCCCTTCGCCTTCCAGTGATCGATCGCGTCGGCGGCGTCGAGCCGGTCGACGCGTCCCACCATCTCCTCGATGGTGCGGAAGCCGAGCTCCGCCATGTATTCGCGCGTCTCCTCGGCGATGAACGTCAGGTAGTTCACGACGTGCTCCGGCTTGCCCTCGAAGCGCTTCCGGAGGACCGGATCCTGCGTCGCGATACCGACCGGACAGGTGTTGAGGTGGCAGACGCGCATCATGATGCAGCCGGACGCGACGAGCGCCGAGCTCGCGAAGCCGAACTCCTCGGCACCGAGCAAGGCTGCGATGATCACGTCCCGCCCGGTCTTCAGCTGCCCGTCCGTCTCGACGCGGATGCGCCCGCGCAGGTCGTTCATCACGAGGACCTGCTGGGTCTCCGCGAGACCGATCTCCCACGGAATGCCGGCGTGCTTGATCGAGGTGAGCGGCGAAGCGCCGGTCCCGCCCTCGTAGCCGCTGATCAGGACGACGTCCGCCTTGCCCTTCGAGACGCCTGCTGCGACGGTGCCCACGCCGATCTCGGCGACGAGCTTGACGGAGATCCGCGCGCGGTCGTTCGCGTTCTTCAGGTCGTGGATGAGCTGCGCCAGGTCCTCGATCGAGTAGATGTCGTGGTGCGGCGGCGGCGAGATCAGCCCGACGCCCGGCGTCGAGTAGCGGATCCGCGCGATGTACTCGTCGACCTTGTGGCCGGGAAGCTGCCCGCCCTCGCCGGGCTTCGCGCCCTGCGCCATCTTGATCTGGAGCTCGTCGGAGTTGACGAGGTAGTGACTCGTCACGCCGAACCGTCCCGAGGCGACCTGCTTGATCGCGCTCCGCCGCGAGTCGCCGTTCTCGTCCGGCACGTAGCGCACCGGATCCTCGCCGCCCTCGCCCGTGTTCGACTTGCCGCCGAGGCGGTTCATCGCGATCGCGAGGTTCTCGTGGGCTTCGCGGCTGATCGAGCCGAGCGACATCGCGCCCGTCTTGAAGCGCTTGACGATCGAAGCGGCCGGCTCGACCTCTTCGATCGGGATCGGATTCGACTTCTTGAAGCGCAGGAGACCGCGTAGCGTCGAGTGCTGTCGGCTCTCGTCGTCGACGAGCTGCGTGTAGAGCTTGAACTTCTGGTAGCTGCCGGCCCGCACCGCGTGCTGCAGGCGCGCGACACTCTCCGGGTTGTACGCGTGGTGCTCGCCGCGACGGCGCCACTGATAGTGCCCACCGGGATCGAGCTCACCGTTCATCGACGGCAGCATCCCGAACGCGTACTTGTGTCGCATCGAGCACTCGCGCGCGATCACGTCGAGCCCGACGCCCTCGACGCGCGACACAGTCCAGGTGAAGTAGCGGTCGATCACCTCGCGGCGGATGCCGACGGCCTCGAAGATCTGGGCTCCCCGGTAGCTCTGCAAGGTGGAGATGCCCATCTTGCTCATGACCTTGAAGAGACCCTTGCCGATCGCCTTGACGTAGTGCGCGACCGCCTCTTCGACCGTCACCTTCGACTTCGCGCCGAAGGCGTGCTCGCGCACCTGCTGCTGCAACGTCTCGAGGGCGACGTACGGGTTGACCGCACCCGCGCCGTAGCCCGAGAGCAGCGAAAAGTGGTGTACCTCGCGCGGCTCGCCGCTCTCGACGATCAGGCCACAGCGCGTCCGCGTTCCTTCGCGAACGAGGTGGTGGTGCACCGCCGCGGTCGCGAGGAGGCTCGGGATCGGCGCATGCTCCTCGTCGACGCCGCGGTCGCAGAGCACGAGCAGCGTCGCGCCGCGCGCGACCGCCGCCGAGGCGTCGCGGCAGAGGGTCTCGAGCGCGCTCTCGAGACCCTCTGCCCCGTCGGCGACGCGGTAGAGCATCCGCAGAGTGACGACCTCGATTCCGGGACGCGAGAGCGCCTTCAGCCGCGCGAGCGCCTCGTTCGTCAGGATCGGCTGCTCGAGCTCGATCTGCCGGCAGTGCTCGGGCGTCTCGGCGAACAGGTTCTGCTCGGTGCCGAGCGTCGTCTTCAGCGACATCACGAGGTCCTCGCGGATCGGATCGATCGGCGGGTTCGTGACCTGCGCGAAGAGCTGCTTGAAGTAGTTGAAGACGAGCTGCGGCTTGTCGGACAGCGCGGCGAGCGGCGCGTCGTTGCCCATCGAGCCGACCGCTTCCTCGCCATTGATCGCCATCGGCTGCAGCAGGATGCGCAGATCCTCGCGCGTGTAGCCGAAGGCCTTCTGCAGCGTGACGAGCTCGTCGTGGTCGAGATCCGGCGGGACCTGTCTCGCCTCGGCCGGTGGCGCATCCTCGAACCGGAGAAGGTTCGCGCGAAGCCACTCCCCGTACGGCTGGCGCGCCGCCATCCCTTCCTTGATCTCCTGGTCGTCGATGATCCGTCCCTGCGCGGTGTCGACCAGGAACATGCGGCCGGGCTGCAGGCGGTTCTTCGCGACCACGTCCTCGTCGGCGATCGGAAGGACGCCGACCTCGGACGCCATCACGACGAGGCCGTCCTTCGTCACGACGTAGCGCGACGGACGGAGGCCGTTCCGGTCGAGTACCGCGCCGATCACCGTGCCGTCGGTGAACGCGATCGAAGCCGGACCGTCCCACGGCTCCATCAGGCAAGCGTGGTACTCGTAGAAGTCGCGCTTGCTCTGGCTCATCCCCTCGTGCTTCTGCCACGCCTCGGGGATCATCATCATGACCGCGTGCGGGAGCGACCGGCCCGTGTGGGTCAGGAGCTCGAGCGCGTTGTCGAAGTTCGCCGAGTCGCTGCCGTGCGACTCGATGATCGGCAGGATCTTCTCGATGTCCTCGCCGAACTCGTCCGAACGGAACATCCGCTGCCGCGCGTTCATCCAGTTGATGTTGCCGCGGAGCGTGTTGATCTCGCCGTTGTGCGCGAGCATCCGGTATGGATGCGCGCGATCCCACGACGGGAGCGTGTTCGTGCTGAAGCGCTGGTGCACGAGGGCGAGGGCGCTCGTCATCTCCGGGTCGCGGAGGTCGTGGAAGAAAGCGGGGATCTGCTCCGGAAGGAGAAGGCCCTTGTAGACGAGCGTGCGCGCCGAGAGGCTCGGGACGTAGAACGACTCCGAGTCCTTCAGCTCCTCGGAAGAATTGACGAGGAACTCGACGCGCTTCCGGATCACGTAGAGCTTGCGCTCGAGGGCCGCCGCGTCCTTCGCGCCGGCGCCGGCAGCGATGAACACCTGACGGATCTCGGGCATCGACGAGCGCGCGAGAGGACCGGCCTGGCTCGCGTCGACGGGGACCGTGCGCGAGCCGAGGAACGTCTGCCCCTCCTCTTTGATCACCTTCTCGAAGATCTTGAGGCAGACGTTCCGCTCGAAGACGTCGCCCGGCAGGAACACCATCCCGACGCCGTACGTGCCGGCCGCAGGCAGCTCGAAGCCGAGCTTGCGACACTCGCGCGAGAGGAACTCGTGCGGGATCTGGATCAGGATGCCCGCGCCGTCGCCGGTCAGAGGATCGCAGCCGCACGCGCCGCGGTGGGTGAGGTTGTCGAGGATCTTGAGACCCTTCTCGATGATGTCGTGCGTGCGGTGCCCGTCGATGTGCGCGACGAAGCCGACGCCGCACGCGTCCGACTCGGTGGCGCTCCGGTAGAGGCCCGATCGCTCGGCCTCGCGCCGGAGACGGCGGAGCTCGGCGAAATACACCTCGTCCCGACCACCCGAGGTGGTTGGCTCTTCTTTCGTCATTTACCGACCCTCTTCGTGATGCGTGCGGACTGTCAGGAAGCCGCGGCGAGAGGCTTGACGCCCCCGCCGCGGACGCGCCGGCGCGCCGAGGCGGACGAGTTCCCGGTCGGCTCCTCCGGAAGCGGAACCTGGCTCCGCTCCGTGTGCGTGGAGAGCACGACCATGGTCTCGGTCCGGGCGACCCCGGGAATGCTGCGGAGCTGGCTGATCAGGTGCTCCAGCGAGGACGTATTGCGCGTCTTCACCTTGAGGAGAAGCGTGTGCTGCCCCGTCACGTGGTGGCACTCGAGGACGCCTTCGAGGGCGCTGACGAGGCCTTCCAGCTCCTCGATGGCCGCCGGCTGCTCGACGACGACCCCGATGAAGGCGGTGACGTCGAGGCCGATCCGGCGGGAGTCGAGACTCGCGTGGTAGCCGCGGATCACCCCGGCGCTCTCGAGCTTCTTGATCCGGTCGATGACCGACGGCGCCGAGAGCCCGACGAGCTTGCCGATGCGGTTGAGTGGGATCTTGCAATCCGACTGCAGGGTCTCGAGGATCCGGAGATCGATCGCGTCGAGGCCGTTTCCGCTGCCGTTACCTAATTTCATAAGGTGTCCGAGGGGCTCGGCCTTACGCCTAGCGGATCGACTACCCTTCGGTCAATATTTTCCTCCAGACGATCGTAGAGACCGGGCGACGGCCCAGAGGACCAGCCCGGCTCCCGTCAGGAGGGACACCGCGACTCCGACGCGACGCGACATCGGGCGGTAGAGGAACCGCACGTCATGCTCCCCAGCGCCCAGGGCGACGCCCCGGAAGAGGTAGTTCGCCCGGAGGAGCGGCCGCGGCTCCCCGTCGACCGCCACCTCCCAGCCCGGCCAGAAGAGGTCCGCGAGGACGAGCACCGCCGGGCGTGCAGTTGCGACCCGGAGGCGGACCTCCTCCGGCGCGTCGCGGACCCACTCGACCCCCGACCGGGTCGGGGCGGAGATCGAGTTGGCCGGCCATACGACCGTCCGATCGACCACGACCTCCCGGCGGGGCTGGAAGCGCTCCGAGCGGAGGTACTCGAGGGCCGCATCGTCGTCCTCGATCACCACCGCGCCCGAGAGGAGCGCTGCGCGAGGCCGGCTGCGGCGATTCTCCCAAACGCCGACCCGAGCCTCGTCGTCGCGGAAGGCCTCGCGGAACCAGGGCGGCAGGCCGGTCTGCCAGCCGACCGCGAGATCCGCGGCGACCCACCGCGTCGCCATCAGGTCGAGCATGCGCCACTGCGCTCCGGCGGGCGGAGCGACGTAGCGTCCCCAGAAGAGCGGCGCGTCCGGGTTCGCCCACGGCGGAAGCCCGAGGAACCGCCGATAGCGATCCGACGTCAGCGGCTCGAAATCCTGCACGACGTGGATGCCGTGCAACGACCCGAGCTTCTCCATCAAATCGAAGCGGCGGCCCCAGTTCTTGATGAGAAGCGTTCGATCGGGGCCGGCGTGCTCGCGCAGGAAGTGCGCGAACGGCTTCGGCTCGAAGTACGCCTCGCCGCTCGACTGCGGGATCCTCAGGCGGTTCGGGTTCGCGGCGAAGCGCTCCGCGAGCGTGCAGAGCACGAGGAGCCACGCGCACGCTGCCGCGACGCGAGCGCCACCGATGCGCGCGAGCCAACCCTTCGCGACGTCGAGGCCGATCGCGGCGAGGACGGCAGCGGCGAACGCGGCGGGAAGGAGCATGCGCATCGGCATCCGGAAGCGGTCGACGAGCGGCAGGTGGAAGAAGAAGTCGTCGAAGAGACGCGTGCCGAACCCGATCGGTAGCGCGACCGCGACGAGAGCGATCCCCGCGAGCACGATCGCGAGCCGACGCCGATCGAAGAGCGCCAGCACCGCGAAGAGCGCGACGGGTCCCGCGGCGAAGAGAGCCGCTCCCCAGCCGAGCGGCGGCTCGACGGGTCGCGCCTGTGCCGGTGTCAGACTCTGACGCGCCGCCTCGGAGACCACCTCGGCCGTCGGCAGGATCTGCGCCGCCGCGAGAAGGACCGTGACTCCCGCCGCGACAGCGAGCGCTCCCGCGAGACGGAGCCAGCTCCGCGACGGTCTCCATCCCGAGAGAAGCAGCCACGCGAGAGCCGCGAAACCCGCCGCGTATGCGTTGTAGACGACGATCTGCGCGTGTCCGCTCAGGACCTGCAGCGCGAGCGCGACTCCGAGAGCCGCGCCGCGGCCGAGGCTCGGCGCCGCGAGAAGCCGTCCGCCGAGGAGAAAGACGAGCGGGATCAGCGCACTGCCGATCAGGAACGACGGCTGCAAGTGCGTGAACACGAGCGTCTGGCCGAGCATGAAGAGCGCGCCGCCGAGGACGCTCGCCGGAAGCGACAGCCCGAGCGCACGAGCACACGCGAAGGTTCCGATGCCGGCGAGCGCGAGGCTCGCGACGCAGATCCAGCCGAGCGCCTCGGGCACCGGCAGGAGCCAGGAGAGCCAGTTGAGAGGGAAGAGGAGCCCGCCGTTGTAGCTCCCGACCGACGGGGCGCCGGCGAGCTGGTACGGATTCCACCACGGCAGGAACCCGTCGGCTCCGAACGCGAACGCGTGGAGCGGAACGTAGATCGTGTAGAGGTCCTGCGTCAGGACCGAGACGTCCTGCCCGGGCGGTATCGGCGCGAGGATGCGCCACTGCCAGTACGCGATCGCGGCGGCGACGAGGAGGAGAGACGCCAATCCGGCGTGCGCACGCGGGCCCAGCACGGCGGCGACTATACGGATTCGCGCGCTTCCGGGGAGGGGAGCGCGCCGCCCCTCATTTCAGATAGCCCAGGGCACGGAGCTGCTGCTCGAGCTCGGGATCGAGCTCGACGGGGCGACCACGGCTCTCTACCCGCGACCACTGGCGCTTCCAGGCCTCGGCCGCCTCACGCAACCGCGACGGCGGCGGCTGCGGACCGACGGCGAGGTCCTTCGTCTCGCCCGGATCGCCGTCGAGATCGTACAGCTCCGCTCGCGGCCGTCCGCGGGCCTGCTCGATGTACTTCTCCCCGCGACTTCGCGCGAAGCGCTTCGGAGGGCCCGCGCGCGACGTCTCGCCGAAGGCGAGAAGCTCGGGGAAGTCGCTGCGCTCGCCGACGAGCCACGCGCTCAGATCCTGCTCTCGATGCGCCGTGTCCGCGGCCGTTCCGAAGTCCTTCGGAGCCGGCACCCCCGCGAGCCCGAGTATGGTCGGCGCGACGTCCGCGAGGCGGACCTGCTCCTCGACGACCCGTCCCGCCGGCACACGCCGCGGATGACGCAGCACGAGCGGCACGCGGACCGTCTCGTCGTAGAGCGCCTTCGCGTGGCCCTTGTTGCCATGCTCGAAGAACTCGTCGCCGTGGTCGCTCGTGACGACGACGATCGTGTCGTCGAGCACGCCGAGCCGCTGTAGACGCGAGAGCAGCTTTCCGACCCAAGCGTCGGTGAAGCGGATCTCGCCGTCGTAGAGGGCGATCACGTGCTCGAGGTCACGCGGTTCCATGCGCCGGTGTACACGCGCGCCGGTCTCGAAATCCGTTCCGTCCACGTCGCCCGCGTAGTCGGGATCGAACATCGTGTCGTAGGGGGGGGGCGGGTCGTAGTCGTAGTGCACGTCCCACATGTGGACGAAGAGGAAGAACGGCCGCCGCGGGCCGGCAGCGCCCCATTCGTCGAGCCAGGCGTCGACGCGCTGCACGAGAGCCGGCGACGTGACGCCGCGGTGCGCGTCCTGCTTACTCTTCTGCGCGAGCACGTCGTCCCACACTTCGAAGCCGCGCCCGTAGCCGTAGAGCGAGCGCAGGAACGGTCCGGAGACGAACGCCGCGGTCGCGTAGCCGTTCTCGCGCAGCACCTCCGCGAGCGTGCGCGTGGACGCGTCGAGGCGGCGGCGCGGATCGGTCAAGCCGTGGAGCTCCGGCGGCGTTCCCGTGAGGAGGGTCACGTGCGCCGGAAGCGTCCACGAGGACGGCGAGATCGCCGCCTCGAACCGCACGCCTTCGCGCGCGATCCGGTCGATCACCGGGCTGGTCTCGCGCGCGTAGCCGTACGTGTGCAGATGGTCGGCGCGGAGGGAGTCGATCGAGATCAGGAGGACGTTGGGACGTACGGTCTCGGCGGATCCCCCGGCGATCGCGAGACCGGCGAGAACCGCGACGAGCGCCGCTCCGTGCAGAAGACGTCGCGCCGCAACCGCGGGAGCTCCGACGGCGCCGCCCTCGGCTCGCGCGTCCGTCTCGCCCCCGCTCGTGCCACTCGTGGCCATCCGCCCGAGCTTAGTCGGAGTGCCGGGACCGTTCTACGCGCCGGCGTCGCGGCGAAGCTCACGGGCGTGATAGGCATCCGGCGTGTCGCGGCTCCGTCCGGCTCCTCTCCTCGCGTGCCTGCTCGCCGGCGTGGCAGCGATCCTCTTCGGCGCCTGTCCGTCCGAAAGGACGCTGCCGATGGGGGCGGGCGCTCCGTGCCCCGACTGCAACCTCGTTTTGATCTCGCTCGATACCCTCGGCGCGGATCACGTCGGCGCCTACGGGTACGGAAAGCCGACGACGCCTTCGATCGACGCGCTCGCCGCGCGGTCGGTGCTCTTCGAGGACGCGGTGAGCCAGTCGGCGTGGACACGACCCGCGCACGCTTCGATGTTCACCGGTCTCCATCCGAACCAGCACGGCATCGCCTCGCAAGGCGAGAGCATCGCCCTCTCCGAAGAGGTCCCGACCCTGACGACGGTCCTGCGCGAGCACGGCTACGCGACGGCTGCGTTCACCGGCGGAGCGAACATGCAGCCGCGCTACGGACTCGGGCGCGGGTTCGACCTCTACCACGCGAAGTCCGAGCACATGCGCGAGAACGTCGCCCCGGCGCTCGCATGGATCGACGCGGCGAAGCAGCCGTTCTTCGTCTTCCTGCACGGCTACGAGCCACATCGGCCGTATCGCTCGGACCCGGTCGATCGTGCGAAGCTCGGGCTTGCGGATCCACCGCGCGATTTCAAGGAGCGTTGCGAGCAAGGCCCGCCGCCCGCCGATCGCGAGCCGTACGTCGGCGAGTACGACGGAGCCGTGCGCCGCGGCGACCGCGCCGTCGGCGCATTCCTGCGGGGCCTCGAAGAGCGCGGTCTCCTCGACCGGACCGTCGTCATCTTCACCTCCGACCACGGCGAGGAGCTGTTCGAGCACGGCGGCTGCTACCACGTGGAAACGCTCTATGGAGAGGTGCTGCGCGTGCCGCTCCTCGTGCGCGCGCCGGGCGTCGAGCCGAAGCGCGTCGAGGGAATCGTCGCCGCTTCCGTCGCGGTCGCGCCGACGGCGCTCGAGCTCCTGGGCTTCGAGAAGAGCCCCCTTCCCGGTCCGAGCCTCGCAGGAAGCATCCTCGGCGAGGACTCACCCGCCGCTCTTTTCGTCGTGAGCGAAACGGGCTCCGCTGCGCGCGGGATGGTCCGCTCGCTCACCGCGGGGGACGAGAAGCTCGTGCACTGGGTGAATCGCGACCGGTTCGAGGTCTACGACCTGCGCAGCGATCCGGCCGAGCAACGACCGCTCGCCGAAGCGGATCGCGAGGAGAAAATGAAGAAGCAGCTCGCGGATTGGATCGCCGCGCATCCGCGCGTCGCAGAGCCGAAGCAGATCCAGCCGCCATCGCGCGCTCTCCGGAAGAAGCTTCGCCGCCTCGGCTACGTCGAGTAGAGAATCGATCAGTCGAGGTAGCCGAGAGCACGTAGATTCTCGGCCGTCGCGGGATCGACTCCCGTCTCGGCGACCTCGCGGTGGTGTCGCGGTACCCCGTGCTCCTTCTCCCAGGCGAGGAGGAGCTCGCGCAGCCGTGCCGTCTGCTCCGGATGCTCGGACGATACGTCGGCGGCTTCCTCAGGATCGGCCTCGAGATCGTAGAGCGCGAAGCGCTCTTCCCGCGCGTAGACGTCCTTCCACGGATCATCCGGCACCGGCGGCGGGAACGCCGGCGTATGCACGAGCTTCCACTTGCCGAGGCGGACTGCGCTCATCTGATTCTTCAGGATCGAGACGGTGTAGAGGGGAATCTCGTCGAGATCGGCGCCGGCGAACACGCTCGAGACGTCCCGACCCTCCACCACGACGGGGCGCGGCATGCCGAGCCCACCGAGCAGCGTCGGCAGCACGTCCGCGACGCTCAGCGGAACCTCTTCCTTTTCGTCCGCTGGAACGCGGCCGGGGAGCCGGAACAGCAGCGGCACGTGCACCGAATGCTCGTAGGGAAACCAGCCGTGCTGGAAGTAGTAGTCGTGCTCGCCGAGGCCTTCGCCGTGGTCCGCGGTGAGAACGACGAGAGTGTCGTCTTCGAGGCCGAGCTCGGCCAGCGTGGCGAGGAGACGTCCCACCTGCGCATCCGTGTGGCGGACCTCGGCACGATAGCGCGCTCGGTACGCGGAAGCGCGCTTGACGCCGGCGATCGCTTGATAGCGCGGGATCACGCCGAGACCGACGTTCACGGGAGCGCGCGGAAGAATGCGATCCGGAAGCCGGTCGCCGTCTTCGTGCGGCGGCAACTCCGACGCAGGCGCCGAATCGTACGGGCCGTGCGGGTCCATCAGGTGGAGCCAGAGGAGCCACGGCGGGCGGGCCGCGTTGCGAAGCCACTCCTCCGCGCGCGCGACCGCTCCCGAGTCGATCGAGACGCGCCGTCCCGCGACGAAGACGCTCTCGTACGTGTCGAAGCCCCGCGCGAAGCCGTTCTCCGAGCGGAGGGTCGAGTTCCCGACGAGCGCCGCGGTGTGGTAGCCCGCGCGACGCAGGATCTCGGCGAGCGTCGGAACCGGACCGGTCAAGCGGCTCGTGTTGTTGTAGACCGGATTCGTGCCGGGATACGTGCCCGTGAAGAGCGCGGCGACCGACGGCCGCGTCGCCGGAGCCGGCGTCGTCACGGCGAGGAACGCGGTTCCCTGCTTTGCGAGCGCATCGATCGAGGGCGTGAGGTCGCGAGGTCCGCTTTCGTCGTAGCCGACATGGTCGCCTCGCAACGTGTCGATACTCAGCAAGAGGATGTTCGGGAGCCGTCCGTCGGCGAGGCGCAGAAGGGCTCTCGCGGAGCCAGTCGCCCTTTCCGCCCGCGCCGCTTCGTCGGGCCGTACGGCGCCGGGCCCGGCTCGAACGGCGAAGGAAAGCGAGACAACGACGACCCCGAGTGCGGCGAAGCGGATCCACCCGAGGCCTGCGGTGGGATCGGGCGCCACCGGACGGGAACGCGATTGCGACAGCATGGGTCGACGAGAGTGGGGATCTTAGGTATCCCCGTCCGGCGGTGCCACGCGCGAATCGCATCGCGAGGACGCTTGCCTCGCTCGTGCTCGGTCTCTCCGTGCCAGCGACGGCCGCGGAGCCTGCGGCTCCCTCCCGCTCGCCCGTGCCGTCCGTGTCGCACGCCGCAACCGAGGCGTCCGCAGCGAAAGCGCCATGCCCTCGCTGCAACGTCCTCCTCGTCACCTTCGACGCGCTCCGCGCGGATCGTCTCGGCGCGTACGGCCATTCGAAGCCGACGAGCCCCGCGATCGACGAGCTCGCGGCACGCTCCACCGTCTTCCTGCGGAACCTGAGCCAGTCGGGCAGCACCATCTCGTCCGTCCCCTCTCTCCACACCGGGAAGTTTCCGCACACCGACCGGCTCCTCGACGACGGCAAGCTGCGTGACTCCGAGGACACTCTCGCCGAGATCCTGTCGCGCGCCGGCTACCGCACGATGGCGGTGATCGCGCATCGCTATGCGAGCTGCGAGTGGGGCGGCTGCCAGGGGTTCGAGAAGGTCGACAGCGACTACGAGGCACCGGAGGCCGCCGAGACGACGCTCGAGCGCGCGCACAAGATGCTCGCTTCGAACGATCGCGAGCCGTTCTTCCTGTGGATCCACTTCCGCGTGCCGCACACGCCGTACGCGCCCGGACGCGACGCCTTCCTCGCGTTCTACGACGGCCCGGACGACGCTCCGAAGTACTACGAGGGCGAGTCGCCGAACGCGCCGATCCCGTTCCAGACCCAGCGTCTCCTGCGCGCCTATCGAGAGCGCGGCGAGCCGGTCACGAACTTCCGCGCTCTCGGAGGAAGGCTCGATCTCACCCCGTCGATCGTCTCGCAGCTCGGCGCTCTGTACGACGGAAACGTGCGCGCGGGAGACACGGCGTTCGGCAAGCTGCTGAAGAGCCTTCCCGCGGAGCAGGCGGATCGCACGCTCGTCGTCATCGCCTCGGATCACGGCGAGAGCCTCGGCGCTCACGAGCGCGTCGGGCACAACACCCTCTACCAGGACGTCGTGCACACGCCCCTGATCGTGCACGTCCCCGGGCGAAAGGGAGCGCGCGTGGAGGTGCCGACGATGAACGTCGACGTCCTCCCGACCGTCCTCGCGGCCGTCGGCCAGCCGGTACCCGCAGGCCTGCGAGGCGTCGATCTCCTCGGCTCGCTTCCGCCGCGCACGCGACCGATCCTGGCCGAGTACTCGAACGGACAGGTGATCGTGATCGACGGCTGGGCGCTGCACAGCGGCAGACAGCCGCACCTCTTCGACCTCCGCACGGATCCCGGAGAGACGAAGAATGTCGCGAAGGAGCGGCCCGATCGCGTTCGGGACCTCGAGGTCGAGCTCGAGGCGATCCGCGAGAGCGTCGACGAAAAGGCGGCGGAGCGGGAGGACACGCCCGTCCTCGAGAAGCTCCGTGCCCTCGGCTACATCAGCGACGACCAGCCCGTCGAGTAGTCGGAACGCGCTCCACGCGCTTCGCCGTCCTACACCCGCTCGAGGATCGTGCCCGTCCCGAGGCCGCCGCCGCAGCACATCGCGATCAGCGCGTTGCGTCCGCCGGTCCGCTCGAGCTCGTGCAGCGCCGTCGTGATCAAGCGCGCGCCGGTGCAGCCCGTCGGGTGCCCGAGCGCGATCGCGCCACCGTTCGGATTGACGCGCTCCGGATTCGGCTGCAGCTCCTTTTCCCACGCGATCACGACAGAAGCGAACGCCTCGTTCACCTCGAAGACGTCGATCTGCTCGACCTTGAGCCCGGTCTGCGCGAGCACCTTCCGCGAAGCCGGGATCGGGCCCTTCAGCATCGAGACCGGATCGACGCCGACGAGCGTCGTCGCCGTGATGCGCGCGCGCGGCTTCAGCCCGAGACGCTTCACCGCCGCGGGAGAAGCGAGCATCACCGCCGCGGCGCCGTCCGAGACCTGCGACGACGTGCCGGCCGTGTGGACGTTGCCCTCCTCGATGGGCTTCAGCGCCGCGAGCTTCTCGAGCGACGTCTCGCGCAAGCCCTCGTCGCGCTCGACGGAGCGCTTCTCGCCCGTCGGCTTTCCTTCCTCGTCGAGGACCGGAGCCGTGACCGGCGCGACCTCGCGAGCGAAGTAGCCCGCGGCCCACGCGCGGCCCGCGCGCTCCTGGCTGCGGAGACCGAAGCGGTCGGCTTCCTCGCGCGTGATCCCGTACTCCTTCGCGATCATCTGGGCGCCCTGGAACTGCGACGTCGGCTGGTAGTGCTCCATGTACGTCGGCGTGATCGGGAAGCCTCCCTTCATGTTCGAGCCGAGCGGGACGCGCGTCATCATCTCGACGCCGCACGCGAGCACGACGTCCTCGATCCCCGCGCCGATCAGTCCAGCGCCGATCGACGTGGCCTGCTGGGAGGAGCCGCACTGGCTGTCGACGGTCGTCGCCGCGACCTCGAGCGGCAACCCGGCGGCGAGCCAGGCGACACGCGCGATGTTGAAGGACTGCTCGCCCACCTGCGAGACGCAGCCGCCGACGACCTGTCCGACCTGCGCGGGATCGATCCCCGAGCGCTCGACTGCCGCCTTCTGCACGGCGCCGAGGAGATCGGCCGGCATCAGACCCGAGAGGGCGCCCTTGCGGCGCCCGATGGCGCTGCGGACGGCTTCGACGACGTACACTTCCTGCATGGAGATCTCCTGTGATCTGGCCTGGAGTGGAGGTAGCGCACGCCTAGCCGGCGCGCTCGACCTCGGCTCGCGCCGTAGCGAGGACGCCCTCGACGAGGCGCCGGAGCTCGTCCCGGCGAGCCTCGCTCGACGCCTCGAAGCGCAGCACCAGCGCCGGCTGGGTGTTCGAGGCGCGGACGAGACCCCAGCCGTCGCCGAAGTCGGCGCGCACGCCGTCGACGTCGTTGATGGGCCAGTCGCGCGCGAGCATGTCGCGCACGCGGCCCGCGACCGCGAACTTCAGCGTGTCCGGGCAGTCGACGCGGATCTCGGGCGTCGCGAACGCGGCCGGTAGCCCGTCGAGCAGGTCGAGGATCCCGCCGGAGGACCGGGCGAGGATCTCGAGGAGACGCGCCGCCGCGTAGATCGCGTCGTCGTAGCCGAGGAAGCGATCCGCGAAGAACATGTGACCGCTCATCTCGCCGCCGACGACGGCGCCCGTCTCCTTCATCTTCGCCTTGATGAGCGAGTGGCCGGCCTTCCACATGATCGGCTTTCCGCCGAGCCGCTCGACCTCGTGGAAGAGACGCTGCGAGCACTTGACCTCGCTGATCACGACCGAGCCGGGCCGACGCGCAAGGATCTCCCGCGCGAAGATCACCAGGATCTCGTCGCCCCAGAGGATGCGTCCGCCCGGCGCGACCACGCCGACGCGGTCGGCGTCGCCGTCGAACGCGACGCCGAGATCGGCGCCGGTCGAGTCGACGGTGCGGATCAGGTCCTCGAGGTTCTCCGGCAGCGTCGGGTCGGGATGATGATTCGGGAAGCGGCCGTCGGGGTCGCAATAGAGTGCCGTCACGTCGCAGCCGAGCGCCTTCAGCACCGCCGGCGCGATTGGACCTGCGGCACCGTTCCCCGCGTCGACGACGACCTTGAGCCGCCGCGGCAGCGTTCCGAACTGCTCCGCACAGTAGGCGAGGTACGGCGCGATGATCTCGCGCTTCTCGACCGTCCCTCGACCGCTCGCGTAGCGCGCCGCCTCGATCTCCTGCCGCAGCGAGGCGATCGCCTCGCCGTACACCGAGCCGCGCCCCAGGCAGATCTTGAAGCCGTTGTACTCCGAAGCGTTGTGGCTCGCGGTCACCTCGATGCCGCCGTCGACCGGATAGTGAAACAGCGAGAAGTAGAGCAGGGGCGTCGGACACGGGCCGATGTCGAGCACGTCGACGCCGGTCTCTGCGAGACCGCGGATCAGCGCTTCCGCATAGGCGTCCGAGGTCAAGCGACAATCTCGGCCGACCGACACGGTGACGGCGCGATCTCGATGCGCCGCCCGGACGCGCGTGCCGAAAGCGCGCCCGAGGTTCCACGCGAAATCCGCGTCGAAGTCCTCCTCGGCGACGCCGCGGATGTCGTACTCGCGGAAGATCGTCGGGTTCATGCGTGCTGCTGCCTCGGTCATGACGACCCCTGTCTTGCCGGTCGGGTTCCGCGTTGTCGAGTCCGTTTCGCAGGCGCCAGGGACGCGCCGGAGGCGAGGCGGATCGCGAGCTCGAGCGCGGCGCACATGCTTCCCGGATCCGCGCGACCCGTTCCGGCGAGTGCGTAGGCCGTCCCGTGGTCGGGCGATGTCCGCACGAACGGCAGGCCGAGCGTCACGTTGACCGCGCGATGCACGTCTCTCTGCTTGACGGGAATCAGACCCTGGTCGTGATACATCGCGACGTACGCGTCGACCTTCGGCCCGAGAGCCGAGAAGAGGGTATCCGCGGGCAGCGGGCCGAGGGCGTCGATCCCCTTTCGGCGCGCCCGCCGGATCGCGGGCTCGATCACGCGCTCTTCCTCGTCGCCGTACACGCCGCCCTCGCCGGCGTGCGGGTTGAGCGCGGCGACGGCGATCCGGGGTCGGGCGATCCGCCACGCGGTGCGCATGTGCTCCGCGGTCATCTCGATCGTCCGCACGACGCCGTCCACGGTGAGGGCACGCGGTACGCTCTTGAGAGCGAGGTGGATCGTCGCGAGAACGACGCGCAAATCGTCGACCGCCATCATCATGCGCACGTCTTCTGCACCGGAGAGCGCGCCCAGGATCTCGGTGTGACCGGTCCGCGCGACGCCAGCGCGCGCGAACCATTCCTTGCTGACCGGCGCGGTGCAGAGTCCGGCGATGACGCCGTCCCGAGCGAGATGCACCGCCGCCCGCACCGACTCGTAGGCGACCTTGGCGCCGCCTCGCGACGGACGTCCAGGACGCCGATCGGATGCGGAGAGAAGCTTCGTGCCCGGACGCCCGGGCGAGAGAATCGGGAGCGCCCCACTGCGAGGCACGCCGGCGCGGAGGAGCTCCTCGAGCGTGACCGACTCGATCGGCTCCGTGATGCCGATTCCGCGCGCACGCTCGCGCGCGAGCTCCGGATCGCCGATCAGCAGCAGACGACAGCGGCGCCGCAGCGGAGACAGCGCCGCTCGAAGCGAGACCTCCGGGCCGACGCCCGCAGGATCACCCAGGCTGATCGCCAGTGCCGGTAGTCGCGTCGTCGACCGTGGGGACATCTGCGGGAGGCGTGATCGTTTCCGTGGACGTCGTGGACGCCGCGGCCGTCGTCGGGGGGTTGAGCTTCTTCACGATCGCGTGCCCTTCGAGGAGGTCCTTCTCGACGTAGTCCTGGAAGCGTTCCTGTACGGCGTCGGCGTAGAGACGCTCCTGGATCTGATCGCGGACCTGATCGAGCGGCGTGTGCTCCGACGCCTCGATGTCTTCGACGAACAGGAGGTGCACGCCCGCGCCGGTACGCAGCGGCGGACCGTACTTGCCCTTCTTCAGGGAGAGCGCGACCTGCTCGAGCTCGGGGATCATCTGCCCCTTGCGCATCCAACCGAGATCGCCGCCGTCGGAGGCCTCGGGCCCCTCGGAGAGCTCACGCGCGACCTGCGCGAACGTCTTGCCGGAGTCGAGCTCCTGGATCGCCGCCTGCGTCTTTCGCGCGACGTCCTTCGTTTCCTCCTCGGAAGCCGTCGGAGGGAGCACGAAGAAGATCTGCCGCAGGTGCACCGCCGCGGGGTGCGCGTAGTCGTCGATGTGATCGTCGTAGTACTTCTGGATCTCGGCAGGAGTGATCGTGACCTCCTGCCGGATCTGGCGCGTCACGAGCTGATTCTTGACGAGCTCCTTCGCAACCTGCGCCTTGTACGTCTCGATCGTAAACCCCTGCTGCCCGAGCGCCTGCTCGAGTGCGGCGTCGTCGAGGTTGTTCGCGCGCTTGATCTCGGCGATGTAGCGATCGACGTCTTCCTTCGACGCCGAGAGACCGAGACGCCGGCTCTCGAGACGGACGAGCGTTTCGCCGATCAGGATGTCGAGGGCCTTCTCGCGATCCTCGTCCGTCACCGCGTCCGAGTTGCCGCGAGCGTTCATGCGGATGAAGCGCTCGAGCTCGAAGGACGTGATTGGAGCGCCGTCGACGGTCGCGACGATGCGATCGACGATCACGGCTCGCGCGGGAACGGCGAGCAGAAGCGCAGCCAGCAGGGCGAGAGGGACGACTCTTCGTGGCCTCATGGGCTCCGCCTTTACTCGAAAGGCGCCGCCGTGGCCATGGTGGCGGCGGCCCGGGCGGCATGCAAAGCCTGCCCGCATGCTTCTCCCGCGCCGTCCGACCCACGTCATCTTCGACATGGACGGCGTGCTCCTCGACACGGAGCAGATCTACACCGACGTCACTCAGGAGATCGTCGGCCGCTTCGGCAAGATCTACGACTGGAGCGTCAAGCGGCACATGATCGGCCGCCCTTCGATCGACTCGGCTCGCTACCTCGTCCGGACCCTCGATCTACCGATCGCACCCGAGCAGTATCTCGCCGAGCGGGAAGAGGCGTTCGTGACCCGGATGCCGGAAGCGAAGCGGATGCCGGGTGCTGCCGAGCTCGTCGCCGCCCTCCGCGCGCACCGGATTCCGACGGCGGTCGCGACGAGCTCGTCGCGGCACCTCTTCGAGCTGAAGACGCAGCGTCACCGCGACTGGTTCGCCGGTTTCGACGCGATCGTCGTCGGCGACGATCCCCGCGTCGAGCGCGGAAAGCCGGCACCGGACATCTTCCTGCTCGCCGCGCGCGAGCTCGGCGCCGATCCGGCGACGTGCCTCGTTTTCGAGGACGCCCCGGCGGGAGTCGACGCGGCGCGCGCTGCCGGGATGATGGTCGTCGGCGTGCCCTATCCGGGGCTCGAGGTCGAGGCGCTCGCCCTCGCGGACCACGTCGCCGATTCCCTCGCCGTCGTCACGCTGGAGCGACTCGGCGTCGCGGCCGATATCGAGTAGAGGAGCTCACCGATGGATCTCGAGGTCAGGCACGCCGCCACGGTCATCCTCCTGCGCGACGGTCCGGACGGCCTCGAGACGCTGATGCTCCGCCGCGACTCGCGCCTCGACTTCGCCGGCGGCCACTGGGTGTTCCCCGGCGGACGCATCGACGAAGCGGATCGCGATCCGGCGCGACCCGACGACGAGCTCGCCACCGCGGAGCGCGCCGCGATCCGCGAGACGGTCGAGGAAGCGGGCCTGCACGTGAGACCCGGCGACATGGTCGCGTTCTCGCACTGGACGCCGCCGGCGATGGCGGCGAAGCGCTACTTGACGTGGTTCTTCCTCGCGGCTGCGCCCGACGGCGTCGTCGAGATCGACCAGCACGAGATCCGCGAGCACCAGTGGATGACGCCGCAGAGCGCACTGCTCCGGCGAAACGCCGGCGAGATCGAGCTGTCGCCGCCGACGTGGATCACACTCGAGCAGCTCGCGGTCTACGTGAGCGTCGAGGACGCGCTCGCCCAGGCCCGCGCCGCCTCGCCCGAGCGCTTCGAGACGCGCATCGCGTCCGTGCCCGGGGGCATCATCGCCGTGTACCACGGTGACGCCGCCTACGAGTCAGGCGACCCGGACGCCGTCGGCGGACGTCACCGCTTGTGGATGCTGGGAGACGGCTGGCGCTACGAGCGAAACTGTTGAAAGAGAGGGGCGCCGCCCCTCTCCTCCGCGCGGCAAAGCCTAAACTGCGCCTCTTCTCCCCGTTCGCTTTCGCTCGGCCGCGCGCTTCGCGCGCGGAGGCTATTGCAATCGGAGCGTCGCCTTGCCGATGATCGTCTTCGTTCCGGGCTTGGTCTCGCAGAGAAGCTCGACGTCGACGAGCTTCTGACCGCCCTCCTCGCGCTTGCCCGCGACCTTGCCCGTGCAGGTGACCGGCTCGTCCGGCCACGTGATCGCACGGAACTGGACGTCGAACATCTTGACGCTCGCCGCACCGGCCCAGTTCACGAGGACGTTCGAGAGAAGACCCATCGAGAACATGCCGTGCGCGAACACCGACGGCATGCCCGCCATCTTCGCGATGCCCTCGTCGTGGTGCATCGGGTTGTAGTCGCCGGAAGCGCCCGCGTACTTGACGAGGTCGGTCCGGGTCACCTTCGCGTGGACGTACTTCGGGAGCTCGTCTCCCACCTTCACGTCTGCGTAGCGGACCGCCATCTCACTGACCCTCCGAAGTCTTGATCAGGAGCGCGCACACGCGCTTTCCCGACTGGTCGTAGAACGCCTGCTCCATCACGTAGATCGTGCGCAGGCCCGAGCGGCCCTCGCGCGTCGAGATCGACTTCAGCATCGACTTCATCGTCAGCACGTCGCCCGCGTAGATCGGGCGGTCGAACTGGATCTCCGTGCCCTCGTGGAGGAGCTTCGCGACGTTCCACTTGACGCGCGGTCCTTCGCCGCCCTCGCCCGGATCGGTATCCTGTCCGAGCGCGATCGGGAGCGTCGGCGGGCCGACGAGGCTCGGGTGGCCTTGTCGCTTCGCCTCGGCCTCGTCGTAGTGGATCGGATCCGTGAGGCCGACGGCCTTCGCGAACTGCCGGATGCGAGCTCGGTCGACGTGGATCGTGGCGGGCGGACTCTCCTTGCCCACCAGCTCTTGATTGGGGTTTTCGGCCATCGGTCTCGTGCCTCCTATCCTTTCAGCTCCTCGGGCCGGCGCTTGCGGGCGACGGTCAAGCCATCGGACACCGCGAGCATGACGGACTCGACCCGAGGATCGTCTCTCACCTGGTCGTTCAGGGCGCGGATCGCGCGCGTTCCCGCACGCGCGTCTTCGACGTCGATCACGCGGCCGCCCCACAGCACGTTGTCGAACAGCACGAGGCCGTTCGGGCGGAGGCGCGGCAGGATCTCCGCGAAGTAGTTCGAGTAGTTCTCCTTGTCGGCGTCGACGAAGGCGAAGTCGAAGATCTCGCTGCGATCGAGCGAAGCAAGCGTCTCGAGAGCGGACGCGATCCGAATCTCCACGCGCTCCGCGAATCCCGCGCGATCGAGGTAGCGGCGTGCGATGGACGTCCACTCGTCGCTGACGTCGCAGCAGAGGAGCGTGCCGCCCGGCGGCAGGCCGCGCGCGATCGAGAGCGCGCTGTACCCCGTGAAGGTTCCGACCTCGAGCGCGCGCCGGGCGCCCGAGAGCCGGACGAGCAGCGTCAGCAGGGCGCCCTGGTCGGCAGCCACCTGCATCATCGAGATCGGGCCGAGATGGCGCGTCTCCTCGGCGAGCTCCGCGAGCAGCGGATCCCGGTCGCTCCGGTGATCCGCGAGGTACTCGTAGAGATCGGGCGTGAGGGCGGTGAACTTCGACACCGCACTGGACGTATCGAGCCGCCCGAGAGCCTGTCAATTCCGCCGAAACGGGGCGGCGGAGGGTCTATCGCCTACGCGTACTCCGCTTCCTTCAGCTCGCCGAGCACCCAGGCCGCCGTGTCCTCCGGCAGGTCCGGAACGTTCGAGAGGAAGGATTCGAGGTCGTCGCCGACGACGTTCCCGGAGAAGTTCGCGAGCAGCATCTCGTGATAGTGCTTCGCGACGCGCTCGCTCAGGAGCCCGCAACGACGGAGCGTCGGGATGACGAAGCCCTGCACGGGTCCGAGGCGGTGCTTCTTGCCGCGCTTCGCCAGGATCTCCGGGATCTCCTTTTGAGCCGACTCGAGCAGCGCCGCCGCGTCGAGCCCCTCCTCCGTCCAGATCTTGAGGATCGTCGTGAACAGCGTCTGCGCGTTGCGCGCGTCGATCAGCGTCTTCGCCGCCTCGAGCGCGAAGTCCTCGAGCTCGGTCCGCTGCGCTTCTCCGAGAAGCGGAACGCACCGGTCGACGTACTGCACCCCGTACGCGTGGTGGCGCGACTCGTCGCGCGCGACGTAGGTCAGCAGGTCCTTCAGCAGCGGCTCCTCGGTGAGGTTCCGCATCTCGCGAAAGCTGTAGAGCGCGAGACCCTCGACGACGATCTGCATCCCGACGAGCTTCTTCAGCCAGTCCTCGGTCTCGAGCGTCGCGTCGAGCACCGCCTTCACCGGCTCCGCGATCGGCTGGATCTCGTCGAGCTTCTCGATGTAGCGCGCGAACACCTCCACGTGGCGCGCCTCGTCCATCGTCTGCGTCGCCGCGTAGAACTTCGCGTCGGTGTGCGGCACCGCGTTGACGAGCTGCGCCGCGACCATCAGCGCGCCCTGCTCGCCGTGCAGGAAGTTGCTCAGACGGAACGCCGCCGTACGGCGCGTGAGCTGGACCTTCGTCGCCGCCGGGAGCGACTGCCAGTACGACGTCTCGTCGATCGGCACGCCGGTGCCGAGCGGCGTCTTCGCGAAGAGCTCGAGGTCGATGGGCCTGTCCCAGTCGAGATCGCGCTCGGAGATCCACTGTGCTTCGGCCGCCTTCACGTAGAGGCGCCGGAGCTCCTCGACCTCGGCGTCGTAGTTCCACTGGTAGACGACCTTCATGGCCGTATCGAGAGGCGGCTCCTGCGTGTCGGTCGTGATCTTGAAGTCGCTCATCGGGAACCTCCGTTCGCCGCTTCGTGCGCGTCGTGCGCGTCGTCGAGAACACCTTCGTAGAGCTGTCGAATGACGCCCTGGAGCTCGCGGGCGGCGTCGTCCTTGCGGTCCTCGGCGATCGCTTCGAGACAGCGATCGATCGTCGGCAGCAGCCGGACCGGATCGCGCCCGAAGCGTCTTCGCGCTCCCGCGAGCGGCGGGGCTTCGAGGAAGGCGCGCGTGCTGCGCGCGAGCATCTGCCAGACCGTGTTGCGGGTCATGTCCGAGAGGAGGACCAGGATGTCGCGCAGCACGGCGGCGTTTGCCTCCCGGTGGCCGCCCGCGGCGAGACGATCGCGCAGCTCGCGCAGCGCCGCGATCTGGTCGTCGGTGTGCCGCTCGATCGCGAGACGGCCCATCTCGAGCAGCATCGGCGACATGACCTCGACGAACTCGCTCATCAAGGCGAGGTCGATACGGTCGCCGTGGAAGATCATCGCCGGGAGCGCGTCGAAGGACGCCTCGGTGCGCGAGCGGACGGTGATCCCGTCGCCGTGGCGGACGGAGACGAGCCCGAGGCCCTCGAGCACCTTCACGGCGTCGCGGATCGAGGCGCGGTTCACCCGGAACTCCTCCGCGAGGTCGCGCTCGGAGGGGAGCTTCGTCCCGGCCGCGAAGCGGTCGTCGAAGATCGCGTCGCGAAGCTGCTCGGCGACCTCCTCGTGGAGGCGGCGACGCCGCGCGGGGCGGAACGGGACGACGATCTTGGGGGCGAGCGCCACGACTGGCTCACTGTTCCACTGGTCCAACCACTTTGTCAACATACGGAGAGGGGCGCCGCCCCTCTCCTCCACGCGGCAAAGCCTAGCCTGCATTTCTCACCAGATCACGTCGCGAGGCGGTCGAGAGTGCCGAAGATTCGCGAGCCTCGGACCGGAGGGCGACGCAGGCGTACTTGAACAGTACGTCGAGGAGCCCGGAGGGAGAAGCTCGCGAAGATTCGGTGCTATCGGCCGCCGCAGTAGGGATCTGGTGAGAAATGCAGGCTAAGTTGCGCCTCCTCTCCCCGCTCGCCCTCCGCTCGGCCGCGCGCTGCGCGCGCGGAGGGTTCGCTGCAACCCCCCGTTCGGACATGAGAATTAGAGAGGGGCGCCGCCCCTCTCCCGCTCGCGGCACAACCCCCCGTTCGACGACGAACGGGCTCGAACTAGCGCAGGCCGCGGCGGTGGAAGACGGCGGCGGCGACGGTCGGGCGGTCGGTGATGATCCCGTCCGCGCCCAGGTCGAGGAGTCGCTCCATCTCGACCTCGTCGTCGATCGTCCAGACGTGGACCTCGAGGCCGAGGTCGTGCGCGAGCGCGACCACCTCCTCGGTCACGACCGGCTTGCCCATGAACGCCGGCGGCACCTGCAGCGCGACGCCCGGCGGCCGGTAGCCGGCGAGCGTGCCGTCCTGCCAGTGCTGGAGGAAGACGGCGACGTCCTCGACGGAGAAGCTCGTGATCACGTTCGTCGCGACGGCCCGGATCCGCTCCATGATCGGGCCCTTCTCCGCGGCGAGGAGCACCTGGCGGCGCGCGTCGAAGCGGTCGAGGACCGCGAGGACGGCCGACTCCATCGCCGGCTCGCTCTGCTTCACCTCGATGTTGAGCGGCACGCCGGGAAACGCCTCGAGGACCTCGGCGAGTGTCGGCACGCGCACGCCGCGCTCGCGGAAGGGTTGGCTGCCGTCCCCCGAGACGAAGCGCGCGCCCGCGTCGCAAGCGCGGATCTCGGCGAGCGTCTGCGCGCACGCAAGGCCGCGGCCGTCGGTCGTGCGGTCGAGAGTCTCGTCGTGCAGGACGACGACCTCGCCGTCGGAGGTCGCGCGCACGTCGAGCTCGAGCCGCTCGCAGCCGGCCGCGAGACCCGCGGCGAACGCCTCGATCGTGTTCTCGGGAGCCTCGAGACCGCCGCCTCGATGAGCGAAGAGACGCGGCCGCGGGCCCTCGAGGAAGTCCATCAGCTGCGCCTTACCTTACCGCTCGGGGTCGTGGCCAGATGGGAAACGATGCGGAAGTCGGCGGGGACCTTGAATCGGGCGAGACGCGCGCGGCAGTGCGCGAGGAGCGACGCCTCGGTCGGCGGAAGCGCGGGATCCGCCGGCACGACCTCAGCGACGGGTATCGCGCCGACGCGCGCATGCTTCTCCCCGTGGACGCGTGCGGCGCCGACGGCGGGATGCGCGAGCAGCGCCGCCTCGATCTCCTCGGGGAAGCACTTCTGCCCGGCGACGTTGATCACCGAGCCGCGCCGTCCGACGAGCTCGAGGTCGCCGTCGCCGTCGGCACGAGCGAGATCGCCCGTCCCGAACCAGCCGTTCGGAGCGATCTCGTCGCGACGGCGCCACGGCGAGAGATAGGCATCGAGAAGCCCCGGTCCGCGCACGTACAGCTCGCCGATCTCGCCCGGCGTTGCGCCCCCTCCGGGCTCCCCGCGGAGCTCGATCTCGAAGCCCGGCACCGGCCGGCCGACCGCCTCCGGCTTCTCGCGCGCTCGCTCGACGTTCATCAGCGGAAGCCCGACCTCGATGATGCCGAGGACCTGCGTCAGCGGCACGCCGAGCCGCGCGTCGAAGCGCCGCGCCGTCTCGACGGCGAGCGGAGCGGTCGTCGAGAACGCGCGCCGGAGCGAGGGCCAGCGGGCCGCCGAGGGCTCCGCCGCAAGGAGCGCGTAGTGGAACGGCGCCGCGTACGTGATGGTCGCCGCCTGCTCGCGTCCGATCGCGAGGACGTCCGCCGCGAGATGCGATGGTGCGAGCACGATCGCCGCGCCGGTCTGCAGGAAGAGGAGGATCGAGGACACGAAGTGGTGCGCCATCGGGAGGAACCAGACGACGCGGTCGTCCGCGCCGATCCCGAGGCCGCCGTTCGCGGCGGCGATCCGCCGGGCGATCGTCTCGTGCGAGAGGACGACACCTTTGCTGGCACCGGTCGTCCCCGAGCTGAAGCGGACGAAGGCGGGATCGAGCGAGGCGAAGTCGTCCTCGGAGAAGCGCGGCTCGCCGCCGCCGGCGGCGCGAACGCCGTTCGCCGCGAAGCGCACGAGGTCGACGTCGATGCCGCCGACCGAGCGCGAGAGGCGGCTCGCCTCGGCGCCGCGCCAGCGCGTCCGTCCCGCGACGACCACGACGTCGAGCCCGACCCGCTTCGCGAGCTCGTCCCGCTCCGCCGGAGACAGCTCGGGCGGCACCGGGACCACGCAGCCTCCGGCGCGGAGCACCGCGAGCGCCAGCACGAGATGGGTCGCGTCGCTCGGCGAAAGAAGACCGACGCGCGGAACCGCTCCCGCCCCGGCCACGCCCCCGGCCTCACGCAGATCCGCGGCCGCGGCGTCCACCTGCTCGAACAAGCGGCCACGCGAAAGCACGCCGTCGCCCGAGATCAGAGCGGGTGCCGCTTCGGGATGCGGAGCACCCCGGAGCCGGTCGACGATGTTCACGGACGGGACACTCAGGCGGCGCTGCTCTGCTCGGCAAGCCGGCGCCGCAGGACCCGCGCGAGGCTCTGGACGGTCTTCAGGTTCTCCCGGGTGACGTCGCTCTCCGGCAGCCAGACGCCGAAGCGCTTCTCGATCAGGAGGAGGATCTGGATCACGGCCATCGAGTCGACGCCCGCCTCGTCGAGCGGCGCCGCCGGCGCGAGCGAGATGCCGTCGAGGATGCGCCCCTCGATGAGGGTGCGGATCTCCCGCTCGAGATCCGCGAGATCCGGGCCGCCGCCGCTCGACATTCTTCGAATCTAGCGTGACGCCGCTTCAGCTCAAGAGAGCGTCACATTCTCTGGACGCGCCAGAACCACGTCCCCCAGACGTTCATCGCGACGCTCAGGAGCACGAGCGCGGGGAAAAGCCAGCCTCGCCGCCCCTCGGGAAGGTCGTTCTTCAGCGCGAGCGCGACGATGAGGAAGGGCGTGTAGTCGAGGGTGTAGCGGCTTCCGAACTGCCGCCAGCCGTCCCAGAAGTAGAGTAGGTAGAGCCCCTGGATCAGGACGCATCCGGCGAGCGCCACCCGGCCGAGCACGCGCGCGTCCGGAGCCCGCTCGCTCCAGCCGGGACGGAGCAGGAGGAGCACGGCAGGAGTGGTCGCGAGGAGGGAGAGACCGTGATCGTCGAACGTCAGGTAGGGCCAGGTCCCTTGCACTCGCGGCATCAGCCAGAAGTACTGGTGCAGGTTCTTCCCGAGGTAGTGCCAGCTGAACGAGCCGTGCTCGGGGTTGAGCAGCGCCTGGTTCGCGGAGATGTAGCCGTTGTCGAGCGGGTTCCCGAAGCGCGCGTAGTTGTAGGCGGCGAGTGCCAGGAAGGTCAGGAAGAGGGGGATGCCGAACTCGAACAGCGTGCGGAAACGCGGCCGCCGCCGGAACGCGAGGAAGAGGAAGAGCGGCGTCGCGAGCGCCGCGGGTCCACGGCTCGTCGCGGCGAGTGCGCACAGGAGGCCGAGCAGGAACGGATTCGCTCGCCCGGTCGTCTCGAGCCACGCGAGCGTCAGCGCCGCGACCGCGAGGAGATGCCCGAGCATCCACGTGTTGCCGTACCAGGCGGCGTAGAAGTGGACGGTGCCGACCGCGAGCAGCAGAGTCGCCCAGTTCGCCGTGCTCCGGCGTACGCCGAGCCGGCCGAGGAGCAGTCGGATGAGCCCGACGTTGACTGCGCCCACCGCGATCGACACTCTCGCGAGGTTCACGTCGAGTCGCCAGAGCGCCGCAAGAGGAAGCAGGAAGATCGCAGGAAGCGGGTCGAAGTAGACGTAGGCCTTGCCGCCCACGAACGCGAACTCGGTGAGCCAGCTCGGCGGATCGGCGATGTACAGGCGACCTTCGAGGAGCGAGACCGCGAGGTGCAGATGGTAGTTGAAGAACATGAACGCGCCGTCGTTCGAGAACCAGTACGCGGCGTAGGCGAGGAGCGTCGCGAGGAGCGCGTCGATCAGGTTGCGGGCGTGCCCGCGCGCGTACTCAGCCATCCTCGAAAAGGCCCTCTGCCGTGAGCGCTCGCTCGACCCGGCTGTCGAGCCTCTCGGCGTCCTTCCCCGCGCACAACGAGGAGGACAACGTCGGGCCCATGCTCGCCGATCTCCTCGCCGCTTTACCCGACTTCGCCGAGCGCTTCGAGATCATCGTGGTGGACGACGGCTCGCGCGACCGGACGTTCGAGCGCGCGAGCGAGGTGGCGAAGCAGGATCCGCGCGTCCGCGTCGTGCGGCACGAGGTGAATCAGGGGTACGGCGCCGCGGTGTGGACCGGTCTCACCTCCGGAACGCTCGACTACGCGTTCTTCACCGACGGCGATCGCCAGTTCGACGTCCGGCAGATCGGCGAGCTGATCCCGTACGTCGACGACTACGACGTCGTCGTCGGCTACCGCGTGAACCGGCAGGACAACGCCGTGCGGAAGCTGAACGCGCACGCGTGGAACTGGCTCATCCGGCTTCTCCTGCACGTGCCCGTCCGCGACGTCGACTGCGCTTTCAAGCTCTTCCGTCGCTCGGCCCTCCAGGGCGTCCGCATCGAGTCGGGCGGCGCGATGTTCTCGTCGGAGCTTCTCGCGCGGCTCGTCGCGCGCGGCTCGCGGGTCGTCGAGGTCCCGGTGAAGCATCTGCCGCGCGAGACGGGGCGCTCCTCGGGCGGCAACCTGCGCGTGATCGCGCGCGCGTTCCGCGATCTGTTCCAGCTCTACGGGGACCTGCGCAAGGAAGGCGTCCGCTAGGAGAGGGGCAGCGCCGCTCTCGCACGACTACCCCTGCTTCTTCGCGAGCTCCGGCTCGATGATCTCCTTGAAGGCCTCGAGCGGCTGCGCACCGGAGAGGCGGCGGCCGTTGACGAAGAACGTCGGCGTCGAGTTCACGCCGATCGCCTCGGCCTCCTCGAGCGTCGCGACGATCACTGGCGCGGTCTCGTCCGCGTCGTAGCAGGCCTTCACCTTCGCAGGATCGGCGCCCGACTCCTTCGCGATCTCGACGAGCTGGTCGACGGCGGTGTCCGCCTGGACCTCCTGCTGCTTCCCGAAGACCGCCGCGTGGTACTTCCAGTAGGCGTCGTTGCCGTTCTGGCGCAGCACGCAGATGCCGATCTCCGAGGCGGGCTGCGCCCACGGATGGATCGAGACGAGCGGGAACTGCTTGTAGACGAACTTCACCCGGTCGCCGTACTCCTTCAGCACCTCCTGCTGGACGATCTCCTCGGCGCGCGCACAGAACGGGCACTGGAAGTCGGAGTACTCGACGATCGTCACGGAGGCGTCCGCCGGACCGAGGAACGGATCGTCCGTCCCGATCTTGATCTTCTCGAGCACCTCGGTGACCGGGTCGATGGTCAGGTCGACGGGATCGGCGCGCAGGAACCAGCGGCCGTCGGCGGAGAGCAGGAACTCGAGGTCCTGCGACTGGTCCTCGCGCGAGAGGCGGAGAGTGCCCTTCTTCAGGCCGTCGATCTGCGAGTCGGAGATGTCGACGAGCTCCATCGCGACGTCGGACGGGATCTGCCCGCTCGACTCGAAGTGACGCTTGATCTGCACCGCGAGCTCCTCGCGGTTCAGGTTGGCCTCGGCAGGAGCCGCGATCGGCTCGGGCGCATTCGCCGGAGCAGCTCCCGGAACCTGGCTGCCGGATCCGCCCTGCGGCTCACATCCGATTCCTACCGCCAGGACCGCCGCCACCGCGCTCGCAAACGCGCTCCGTCTCATCGCTGGTACTCCTCTTTGGTCCCGGGACCGGTCGATAGGACCGTCCGGGCGCGTTCTACGGGTGACCCCCGGAGCGGTCAACCCATCGTACGAGAGGGGCGCCGCCCCTCTCCTCCACGCGGCAAAGCCTAAGCTGCGCCTCCGTTCCCCGCTCGCTGACGCTCGGCCGCGCGCTCCGCGCGCGGAGTCCTTGGAGCGCTACTCGGGATCGACGCGGAAGACCGAGCCGTCGATCGAGACGAGGTACAGCTCGCCGGCCGCATCCTCGCCGAAGGACGAGAGCCCTCCGAGGACGCCTTCGGGATCGATCTCGTCCGTGATCTCCAGGTGGTCGACCACCTCGCCGTCGCGCCACTCCATCGACCAGACGCGGTTCGAGCAGTAGTCGCCGTACAGGTACCGCCCCTGCAGCGCGGGGATCGCGTCGCCGCGGTAGACGTATCCACCCGTCACCGAGCAGCCGAGGTCGCGGCCGTACTCGACCGCCGGAAGCGTAAGCCCGTCCATCCGGCAACCCGCGCTCGGCTCGAAGCAGTGGAAGCCCTCCATCACGTCCCAGCCGTAGTTCACGGCGGTCGCACCGGCGGGCGTGACGTCGATCTCCTCGTAGAGATTCTGTCCGACGTCGCCGATGTAGAGGTCGCCCGTCGCGCGATCGAAGCTGAAGCGCCACGGATTCCGGAGACCGATCGCGAACACGTCCGGATCGCCGCCCGGGAAGTTGCCCACCGGAGGCGTGGGATGGGTGTCGACGTCGATCCGCACGAGCGAGCCGAGCTTCTCGGTCGGATCCTGCGCAGTGCCGCCGGGATCGCCGCCGTCGCCGCCGTCGCCGAGGCCCACGTAGAGGAGACCGTCCGGCCCGAAGGCGAGCATGCCGCCGTTGTGGTTCGGGAACGGCTGCTCGACCGTGAAGAGGATCCGCACCGCGTCCGGCGAGGCCCGGTTCGCATCTTCGGAGCGCGCATACTCCGCGACGACCGTGTCTCCGCTCCGGTCCGTGTAGTTCACGAAGAGGCGCCCCCTTTCGGCGTAGTCGGGCGCGAACGCGAGACCGAGAAGACCGCGCTCGCCGCAGCACGACACGAGAGACGAGAGATCGAGGAACGTCGTCGTTCCTCCGCCCTCCAGGACCTGGATCCGCCCCGTCTGCTCGACGACGAAGAGGCGTGGGTCGTCCGGCGGGGAGGTGAGGAAGAGGGGCTTGTCGAGCCCGCTCGCGACCGAGGTCAGCCGGAGGCCCGTTGGTGCCGCCGGGCTCGCGGTCGCGGTCGGCTCGGGGGCGGGAGTCGGCGTCGTGCCGGGCGCGCTCGGTCGGGGAGACGGCGTCGGCTCGGGTCCGGGACCGGATCCGCCTCCACCCCCGCACGCCGCGAGAAGCGCCGCGATCGCGGCCCCTGCGGACGCGGCCGCTCCGAACCTCCTCCCCATCTGGTCAGCCTTCCGCCTCCCAACCCAACATGCAAGAGACCTTCGACGAGGCCGTCCGCATGCCCCCCGTGCACAACGCCATCCGCCAGGTTTCGCACGCGAGCGTCGACTTCCTCGGCGAGCTCAAGGTCTCGGCGCTTCTCGGCCTTCTCGAGCAGACCGCCGTCGAAGCGTCCGCGGAGGCGGGGTGGGACCCGGCACGGTACGCGGCCGAGAAGCGCGTCTGGATCGTGCGGCGCACGCGCCTCGAGCGCCTGGTCCCGCTCGGCGGCGGCGACCATCTCCGCATCGCGACGCACGTCGACGACTTCCGGCGCGCACGCTCGATCCGCCGCTACGCGGTCGAGCGTACGGCGCGCTTTCGCGAAACGACGGACACGAGCCGACACGCCGCGCGCGCGACGACCGACTGGGTGTACTGCGACGCTGCGTCCGGACGTCCCGTAACGGTTACGGACGAGATGAAGAGCGCGCTCTTCGGCGAAGCGGCGCCCGTCCTCGCACGAGCGCCCCGGGTCGAGCTTCCCGTCGCGGAGCCACGCAGCCGGCTCCGGCTCCCGGTGCGCCCCTCCCATCTCGACCACATGGGGCACGTGAACAACGCCGTCTGGGCCGACTTCCTCGAGGACGGCGCGTTCGAGCTCTTCGCCGAGGCGGGCTTCGGCCTCGATCGCATGCTGCGCGCGGAAGGCGCTCTCCGCGTGCGCCGCCTCGACCTCGAGTACCTCGCCGAGGCACGGGTGGGGCAAGACCTATGTATTCTGAGCTGGCTCGAGGCACTGGAGCGCAGCACCGACCGTGACGCTCCCGCTCGCGCGCGCCTCGTCCAGGCGATCGACGACGGCGATGGAAAGCGGCTCGTCCGCGCGGCGAGCGAGTGGGTCTGGCGCAGCCGGGCCGAGATCCTCGGCGGAGCGCCATCGGAGTGACAGTCCAACATTTCACCTTGCAAGGATCTCCAATGGTGATATAGCGGCCTCCCCGATGTCCGGACCAAGGCGTTTCGCCCATGGGACCGGCGACGACTGGAAATCACCCGACGTTCTTCCTCCCCTGCTCTCGGCTCTGGTCGACGCGCTCCCCGGGCCTTTGCTCGTCGTCGATGCGGACGACTGCGTAGTCACCGCGAGTCCGACCGTAGAGGCCCTGTTCGAGTGCGAGCGCGAGCGCTTGCTCGGACAGCCGCTCGCCGCGCTCTTCCTCGAGGGAAGCGAAACGAGCCCCGCGCTCGCGGTACGGAAGGACGGTGGCGTTCGCCGCATCGAGATCAGCCGCAGACAGCTCCAGGGGCTCGGCGTACCGCTGACGCTGCTCTGGCTCGCGGACGTGACCGAGCGCGACGAGCGGCGTCGCGCCGAGCGCCGCCTGCGCGCGATCCTGAAGGACCTCGAGCGCGCGACGAAGGCGAAGTCCGAGTTCCTCGCGACGATGAGCCACGAGCTCCGAACGCCGATGAGCGCGGTCCTCGGAATGACGGACATCCTCCTCGACAGCGCGCTCGACGAAGAGCAGCGCGAGCTCGCCGAGCGCGTTCGCCGCGCGGGCGTGCATCTCCTCACGACGATCAACGACGTGCTCGATCTGTCGAAGGTCGAGGCGGGACGGCTCGATCTCGAGTCGGCGCGCATCCCGCTGCGCGGCTGGCTCGCCGAGGTGATCGAGCTGTTCGACGCGCAGGCGATCGCGAAGAAGATCGCGCTTCGCGCCGAGGTCGCGCCGAGCGTTCCCGAAGCGATCGACGGCGATTCGACGCGACTCCGCCAGATCCTCGTGAACCTGATCGGAAACGCGGTGAAGTTCACCGACTCCGGTCATGTCGCGGTCCACGTGACGATCGTCCGCTCGTCGAACGCTCGGAAGATCGAGTTCTGTGTCGAGGACACCGGCATCGGCATCCCAGCCGAGGAGCTCGACCGGCTCTTCGAGCCGTGGCGCCAGGTCTCGGGAACGAGCATGCGCCACGCGGGCACGGGTCTCGGGCTCGCGATCGCACGACGGCTCGTCGAGTGCATGGGCGGCACGATCTCCGCCGGCAGCGATCCGGGACGCGGATCGACGTTCCGCTTCTCGCTTCCGCTTCGCGCCGAGGCGCCCGTTCGCCGGCACGAGGTCGCGCGCGCTCCGCGCAAGACCGAGCTCCCTCCCGGGAACGACGTCGCGATGGCGACGGGTGCATGATCCCGTCTCTGGTGGGTTCGGCCGCGGCGCGCTAGACCGAGCGAGGTGCGCTTCTCGAACCTCTTCGCTCCGACGCTGAAGGACGATCCCACCGACGCCGAGGTCGTCAGCCACAAGCTCCTCGTGCGCGCCGGCATGATCCGCCAGGTCGCGCGCGGCATCTACGACTACCTCCCGCTCGGTCTCCGCGCGCTTCGCAACGTCGAGCGCATCATTCGCGAGGAGATGGATCGCGCCGGAGCGCAGGAGATCCTGATGCCGGCGATCTGTCCGGCGGAGCTCTGGCAGGAGAGCGGACGGTGGGACCGCTACGGCAAGGACCTGCTGCGCTTGAAGGACCGTCACGAGCGCGACTTCTGCTTCGGTCCGACGCACGAGGAAGTGGTCACCGACATCGTGCGGCGCGAGATCCGCTCGTACCGCGACCTGCCGAAGAACCTCTACCAGGTCCAGACGAAGTTCCGGGACGAGATCCGCCCGCGGTTCGGGCTCCTGCGCGGCCGCGAGTTCCTGATGAAGGACGCGTACTCGTTCCACGTCGACCGTGCGGACTGCGAGCGCGAGTATCGCCGGATGTACGAGGCGTACGAGCGCGTCTTCTCGCGCTGCGGTCTCCGCTTCCGCGCCGTCGAGGCCGACACCGGCGCGATCGGCGGCAGCCTGAGCCACGAGTTCCAGGTGCTCGCCGAATCAGGCGAGGACTCGATCGCCGCGTGCAACGCGTGCAGCTACGCCGCGAACGTCGAGCTCGCGGCGCTCGGTCCGGCTCCCGTCGACGCGCTGACGGAGGAAGCGAGCGCCGAGCTCCGCCGCGTCTCGACGCCGAACCGCCGCACGGTCGAGGACGTCTCGTCCTACCTCGACATCCCGGCGGATCGCTTCATCAAGACGCTGATCTTCGTCCGCGAGGACGGGAGCCCGATCGCGGCGCTGGTGCGCGGCGATCAGATGCTCTCGGAAGCGAAGCTCCGCGTGGCGCTCGGCGTGCCGTGGGTCGGGCTCGCGGATGCGGACGTCGTGCGCCGCGTGACCGGTGCTTCCGTCGGCTTCGCGGGTCCGGTTGGCCTCGATGCGCCGATCCTCGCCGATCAGACGCTCGAAGGAATTCGCGGCGCGGCGAGCGGCGCGAACCAGGACGACGAGCACCTCGTCGGCGTCGAGCACGGCCGCGACTTCGGCGACGGGGTGACGTTCGCCGACCTGCGCGAAGCCCGCGCCGGCGACCGCTGCGCGCGCTGCGGCGAGGGCACGTACGAGATCTACCGCGGCATCGAGGTCGGGCAGGTGTTCTACCTCGGCACGAAGTACTCGACGGCTCTCGGCGCGACCTTCCTCGACGCGTCCGGACAGAGCCAGGTGATGGAGATGGGCTGCTACGGGATCGGCGTGTCGCGCACGCTCGCCGCCGCGATCGAGCAGAGCCACGACGAGAACGGCATCATCTGGCCGAAGCCGCTCTCTCCGTACCCGATCGAGATCGTCCCCGTTTCGATGAACGACGCCGCCGTCGTCTCCGCCGCCGAGAAGCTCGCCGCGGACCTGCAAGAGCGAGGCATCGAGACTCTCGTGGACGACCGCGACGAGCGCCCCGGCGTCAAGTTCAAGGATGCGGACCTGATCGGCATCCCGCTCCGCGTGACCGTCGGCAAGAAGGGCCTCGATCGCGGGATCGTCGAGGTGAAGCATCGCAAAGACGGCACGGTCGAGGAGGTCGCCGTCGGCGACGCGGCCGCTCGCCTCGCCGAGAGGGCTCTTTGATCTCGGCCGCCACCCGCCCCGAGTCGCACCAGCGAGCCCGCGAGCGTCTGATCTTCGCGCTCGACGTCCCGAGCCTCCGCGAGGCGGAGGAGCTCGTGGACCTCCTCGCCGGCGAAGTCGGGATGTTCAAGGTCGGGAAGCAGCTGTTCCTGCAAGCCGGTCCCGCGATCGTGCGTCACATCCGCGAGCGCGGCGAGGACGTGTTCCTCGACCTCAAGTTCCACGACATCCCGCGCACGGTCGCGCGTGCTTCTCTCGAGGCTACACGCCTCGGAGTGAAGATGTTGACGCTCCATGCGTCTGGATCGGTCGAGATGATGCGCATGACCGCCCAGCAGGTGCGCCAGACGTGCAAGCGGGAGAACCTGAAGCGGCCCCGGCTCCTCGCCGTCACGGTGCTGACGAGCCTCTCGAGCGAGGACCTGAAGCTCGTCGGGGTCCGCTCCGGCGTGATGCCGCAGGTGACGCGCCTCGCGAAGCTCGCCCAGGAAGCCGGGATGGACGGGGTCGTCGCGTCGCCGCTCGAGGTCGGCGAGATCCGCCGCGAGTGCGGGCGCCGCCTGCAGATCGTCACTCCCGGCATCCGCCCCGCGAGCAGCGATCACGAGGATCAGAAGCGCGTCGCCACACCGGGCGAGGCGATCCGGGCCGGCTCGGACTACCTCGTCGTCGGCTCTCCGATCCGGAACGCGGGGGAGCCGGTCCAGGCGGCGCGCGAGATCGTCGAGGAGATCGGCGCCGCGATGCGACGAGGCCGCGCTCGCCGATGAAGCGTCGCGCGCTCGCCTCGGTCCTGCTGCTCTCTCTCGCCCTCGCCTCTCCGGCGCGCGGCGCCGCGCTCTACGCCGACCAGGTCGTCGAGCGCACGCTCCCGAACGGCTTCAAGATGCTCCTTCTCGAGGACCACAAGGCGCCGGTCGCGGTCGTGCAGGTATGGTACCGCGTCGGCGGCCGGAACGAGGTGCCGGGCGTGACCGGCCTCTCGCACATGCTCGAGCACATGCTGTTCAAGGGAACCGAGAAGTACCCGAACGGAGAGTACTCGCGGATCATCGCGCGGAACGGCGGCGACGAGAACGCCTTCACGTCGGACGACGCGACGACGTACTTCGCGAAGCTCGCGGCCGACCGGATCGACGTCGAGATCGGCCTCGAAGCGGACCGGATGCGGAACGTGATCCTCTCCGAGGAGCTCTTCGAGCCGGAGCGCCAGGTCGTGACCGAGGAGCGGCGCATGCGCGTCGACGATCAGCCGACGGCGTACCTCTTCGAGACGCTGACGGCGGCAACGTTCCTCGAGCATCCCTATCGCCAGCCGGTGATCGGCTGGGCGAGCGACATCGCGGGCTGGAAGCTCACGGACCTCCGCGCGCACTACGATCAGTACTACCAGCCGAACAACGCCTTCCTCGTCGCGGTCGGCGACTTCGACGCCGAGGCGCTCGCGAAGAAGATCGAAGCGAGCTTCGGACCGATCCCGCGCGGCCCCGAGCCGCCGCCGGTCCGCGCTCGCGAGCAGGAGCCGCGCGGTCCTGTCCGCGTCCTCGTCGAGCGGCCCGCGAAGCTCCCGTTCATCGCCGTGAACTACCGCGTGCCGAACCTGCGTCACGCGGACAGCCCTGCGCTCGAGGTGCTCGAGGTCGTGCTCTCGGGCGGCAAGAGCTCGCGGCTCTACCGGAGCCTCGTCGAGGACGGTCGCATCGCACTCGACGCCTCCGCCGGGTACGCCCGCACGGCGCGCGACGACAAGACCTTCACGCTGTCGGCGCAGGCGCAGCCCGGGATCGATGCCGAGCGCATGGAGCGGGCGCTGCTGGAGCAGGTCGAGGCGATCCAGACGAAGGCCCCGAGCGACGCGGAGCTGGCGCGCGCCAAGGCCCAGATCGAGTCGTCCTTCATCTTCTCGCTCGACTCGATGTTCTACCGCGCGATGCTGCTCGGCACCTATGAGATCGCCGGGAGCTGGCGCGACATCGACGAGTACCTGCCCGCCGTGCGCAAGGTGACGGCGGACGACGTGCAGCGCGTCGCACGCACCTGGCTCACGGAGAAGAACCGCGTCACGGGGGTTCTCATCCCGGCCAAGGACGAGAGCGCCGAAGCACCGATGCCGGTCGTGCCTCCTCTGGCCCCGGCCGGCGCACCCGCGCCCGACGGTCCCGGGGCGGCGCCCGGAACGGGGGTCCGCTGATGCGGCGTGTTCTCGCCCTCGCGACGCTCGGGACCTTTCTCTCGCACGCCTCTCCGATGGCGGTGCACGCCGGCGGGCCCGAGGTCTCCCGCGTCACGCTCGAGAACGGGCTCCGGCTCGTCCTTTCGCAGCAGACCTCGGTTCCGATCGTCGCGATCGATTGCCTCGTCGACGGTGGCGCGCGCGTCGATCCCGTCGACCGGCCGGGGCTCGCGGCTCTCACCGCGTCGCTCCTCGAGGAAGGGACCGAGGGTCGCACGTCGCAGGACATCGCGCTTCTGATCGACTCGCTCGGCGGCTCCTTCGAGACCGGCGGATCGAGCGACTGGATCTACGCGAGCTCGGCGGTGCTCTCGCGAGATTTCGAGACCGGCGTCGATCTGGTCTCGAAGAGCCTCCGCGTGCCGACCTTCGCGCCGGATGCGGTCGAGCGGATCCGCGCCGACACGCTCGGCGACATCCAGTCGGCCGAGGAGAATCCCGGCTACGTCTCGATGCGCGGCTTCCGGAAGGCGCTCTTCGGGGACGCGCCGTACGGCCATCCCGTCGAGGGGACCTCGGAATCGCTGCGCGCGATCACACGGGACGAGATCGTCCGCTTCCATGGCACGTGGATCCGTCCCGAGCGGACGATCTGCGCGATCGTCGGCGACGTCGAGCCGGCGAAGATGGAATCGGTGGCTCGCGAGAAGCTCTCCGCATGGGCGCGCGGCGGGCCCGCGCCGGAGCCGTCGCCCGCCACGGCGAAGCCGGCGACGGCGGTCCTGATCGACATGGCGACGACGCAGGCCAACGTCGTCGTCGGGCAGATCGGCGTCGCGCGCGAAAATCCGGACTTCTTCGCGATCCGGCTGATGAATCACATTCTGGGAGGCGGCGGCTTCACGTCCCGCCTGGTCAACCGGGTGCGCGACGCGCACGGCCTCGCCTACTCGGTCGGGAGCTCCTTCGATTCGAGCCGCTTTGCCGGGCCCTTCCAGGTGGTCCTGCAGACGAAGGTCGAAAGCGCTGGGGAAGCGATCCGCCTCGTCCGCGAGGAGATCGAGAAGCTCCACGACCAAGGGGCGACCGAGGAGGAGCTGCACGCCGCGCAGGACTACCTCACGGGCAACTTCCCTCAGAACCTCGACTCGACCGCGAAGCTCGCGGGCCTCCTCGCTCAGATCGAGTACTTCGGCTTGGGCGACGACTACATCGAGAAGTACGGCGAGCGTGTGCGAGCGGTGACGCTCGAGGAAGTTCGCGACGCGGCGCGCGAGTACCTCCACCCCGACGCTCTGGTCCGGGTCGTCGTCGGACCGGAGGAGCTACTCGCGAGCCAAGGTCTCGCCGAGGACCGCTGAACGACCCGCGAGCCTCTCAAGAGAAGCCCTCTCGCGGCCGAATCTCAAGGAAGGTGCGAAGGTTCTCCCTTGACTCCCTGGTATCCGGTAACTACGGTTCACGCCGTCCGTGGTGCACTGTCCTTCCGTCTTCTGCCCTCGGGATCGGCGGCACCATCCGGCGAAAGCTTGCTTTCGTCGCAGCGGCAGGGTTCCGAGAGCGGGTGTTGAACTTCTCCCTCGCTCGGGGTTCGCAAAGCACGACCGTCTGTTGAGAGTTCTGCCGTAGTGCAGAAGCGTCAGAGCAAGACCAGCGCCCGGGCCGTCGTCCGAAAGACGACAGGCAAGTCCGTCGGACAAGCCTCGGGAGCGGGAAAGGCGGCGGTGAAGAGCGCCAAGCAAGGACGGCTCGCGAAGGGTGACGCCACCAAGCCGGCGCGCAAGAGCTCGCCTGCGTCGAGCTCGTCGACCTCCTCCGGAGCGAAGGCGAGCCCGTCGGCACGGGGTGGCGCGAAGGTCTCGAGTCGCACGGACGAGCTCGCACAGGCGGGTGCACGCGCTTCCGGCGACGGTGCTGCGGTCGATCGTCGCTCCGATCCGAAGCTCAAGAAGCTCATCGAGATGGGCAAGGAGCGCGGCTACCTCACCACCAACGAGATCAACGAAGGTCTCCCGAAGCAGCTCGCTTCGCCCGAGGAGATCGACGGCGTCATGTCCATGCTCGGTGAGATGGACATCGAGGTCGTCGAGCACGGCGAGGGAGACGGCGAAGAGGCCGGCGAGTGGACCGGCGAGGACAGCGACGAAGGCGCCGATGCCGACGCGAGCGACGGCCCCGAGCCCGAGGTCGGCGCGCCCAGCGCCTCGGAGCGGACCTCCAGCTCCAGCGGATCCGGCGCCGACACCTCCGACCCCGTCCGCATGTACCTCCAGGAGATGGGCGGCGTCCCTCTCCTCTCGCGCGAGGAAGAGGTCACGATCGCGAAGCAGATCGAGGCCGGCGAGAACGAGATCAAGGAATCGATCTTCTCGATCCCGCTCGCGCTCCAGTACGTCATCATGCTCGCGCAGCGCTTGAAGGACGGCGAGCTCAGCCCGCACGAGGTCTTCGGCGAGGAAGAGAAAGAGGAGAGCGGCGAGGAGAAGGCCGAAGGCGAGCAGGGGAACGACGACCGCGACCAGCAGCGCGTCGAAGCGTTCGTCAAGCACCTCGCCGGCCTGAAGAAGCTCGCCGCCGAGCGCACCCGCCTCGAGCAGGCGGGGCGCGGACGCAAGAACTCGGCGGAGTCGGCGAAGCTCGACAAGCGCTACCAGCAGCTCGCCGAGAAGATAAAAGCGGCGCTCTACGCGATGCCGCTCAGCCGCAAGCACATCAACGACATCGCCGACAAGCTGAAGGAGGCGGTGAACCTCGTCGACCGTCCGCGCGAGCTGATGCGGACGGTGATGAACCGCAGCGGCAAGAGCGAGCAGGACCTGCAGAAGCTCCTTCGACGAGTCAAGGTCGGCGATCGCGCGACCGCCGCCGGCGTCGGCCGCGCTCTCCGCGTTCCCGTCGACGAGGTATTGGAGCTCGCGCAGAACGTGCGCGAGGGCTGGCAGAACGCGACGCTCGTCGAGCGCGAGGTCGGCATGTCGACGGACGCCCTCCGCGGGGCGATCGATCGCCTGCGGCGCGGCGAATGGCGCGCGCAGGAAGGAAAGCGAGCGTTGATCGAGGCGAACCTCCGCCTCGTCGTCTCGATCGCGAAGCGCTACACGAACCGCGGCCTCGGCTTCCTCGACCTGATCCAGGAGGGGAACATCGGCTTGATGCGCGCGGTCGAGAAGTTCGAGTACCAGCGCGGCTACAAGTTCTCGACGTACGCGACCTGGTGGATTCGCCAGTCCGTATCGCGTGCGATCGCGGACCAGGCGCGCACCATCCGCATTCCGGTGCACATGATCGAGACGATCAACAAGGTGCTCCGGACCTCGCGCTACCTCGTCCAGCAGCTCGGCCGCGAGCCGACGCCGGAAGAGATCGCGACGCAGATGGAGATGCCGGTCGACAAGGTCCGCAAGGTCCTGAAGATCGTGAAGGAGCCCGTCTCTCTCGAGACGCCGATCGGCGACGACGAGGAGAGTGCGCTCGGAGATTTCGTCGAGGACCGCCAGAGCGTGTCGCCTGCCGACGCCGCGATGGCGATCAGCCTCGAAGAGCAGACGCGCAAGGTGCTCGCGACGCTGACGCCACGCGAGGAACAGATCCTCCGCATGCGCTTCGGCATCGGCGAGCGGTCCGACTTCACCCTCGAGGAAGTCGGGCAGCGCTTCGCGGTCACCCGCGAGCGCATCCGGCAGATCGAGGCCAAGGCCCTCCGCAAGCTTCGCAATCCAGCGAGGACCCGTTCGCTTGAAACTTTCGCTGGATAGGGCTTTGGTGGCGGTGGACGAAGTGGAGCGCCCGAGGAAGAGCGTCTCCCAGGGAGTCCGTTCCCGATACACGGCGGTGATGGCGGGGCCGAAGGGCCGCGTCGCCGGCGTGGGGACGGGCGAGGTTGTCGAGTGGTGGTGGCAGGAGGTGTCCCATGGAGAGCGGTCTCGAGAAGGAGCTTCGGGAGTGGCGTGAGAACCGCGTGCGAGCGATGAGCGCGCTCGCAGCGACCCGCGCCCAGATCTTCCCGATGCCCTCCGTAACGCCGTCCCACAAGGGCGGTCGGCGGCTCCGCGTGAACGGCCAGGAGGTCCTGGTCGTCGCCAAAGCGCGGCGCATCAGCAACTAGGAAGCTCCCGGCCGCGCCTCGAGCGCGGCCGACGTCGGTAATCCGGATCCCTCCGGGATCCCCGCCCCGGGGCGAGTCGTGCTCGCCCTTCGGGCACCGCGAGCCCTGTGCCAGGGAAGTTCGTCTCGCGTGCGCTGCGAGACTCGGATGGCACACCGGGCGCGCGGACTGTGCCAGGGTCGCACCACACAACGACACACTGTCACCTGCGGCGAACGGCGCACCTCGCAGTCTCGCGGGTTTCTCGGCCCCCGGTCCTTGGCACGAGCCCTGCAACGGACTCCTCACGTCCCCCAACCACCCCACGGGCCCTGCCGGATCCCCCCTCCCGCCGGCAGGGCCCTCCCTCTCTCCCCTGCCGCACCGAAGCGGCGAGCGCGGATCGAGAGACCGGGTCGGCAGCCGACCCTCCCAGCGTCACCCAGGGCAAGCGAGGTTCCGACGGCCCGGCGAGACGCGACGACGGGCTCCTGGAATCGTTGCAGGGCCCCCGAAGCATGCTACCGCTCTAATGGGACACCCCCGGACGATTAGCCTGCATTTCTCACCAGATCACGTCGCGAGGCGGTCGAGAGTGCCGAAGATTCGCGAGCCTCGGACCGGAGGGCGACGCAGGCGTACTTGAACAGTACGTCGAGGAGCCCGGAGGGAGAAGCTC
>Ga0194120_10001377_pt1 | contig 44599 bp, 38 predicted proteins | sample TA2MahCa65mmetaG_FD_148642 | JGI IMG/M metagenome (GOLD analysis project Ga0194120, IMG submission 148642) | Freshwater microbial communities from Lake Tanganyika, Tanzania - TA2015019 Mahale Deep Cast 65m | ecosystem: Environmental > Aquatic > Freshwater > Lake | place: Tanzania: Lake... | reverse complement strand
GGGCGCACCTGTTGGTCTGCCTGCATCGGGCCGACGTGCCGTCGGACAATAACGCCTGCGAGCGTGCCTTGCGGCCATCGGTCATCCACCGCAAGGTGATGGGCAGCTTTCGTTCGGACTGGGGCGCGCAAGCCTATGCCGCCTTGGCCACGGTGTTGAATACCGCCAAACGAGCGGGCGAAAACGTCTTTCAGAAGTTGATCAACCTGTTGGGTGCGCCAGTCTTGCATTTCCTTCAACCGTCAATCGCGTGAGCAGTTACAAATTGGATTGGCGAGAGGGCGTCAGAGAGGCCTCCACGCCTCATGCAGTCTGACCCTCAAAGCAGACGACTCACGCGAATGGCTGAGACTACCCACCCCCGATACGAACAAGCCGCCGGCCCCGAAGTCGCCACCGAACTCGAATGGACGGTTGCCGAGGATACGGGCAGTAAGGGAAAAGTCATGCTCCATAACGACGACCTCACGCCGTATGATTTCGTGGTCAATGTTATGCGCCATGTGTTCGGTTTCTCGTGGCCCAAAGCCGCCGCCGTCACGCACACCGCGCACGTGCGCGGCATTGCGCTGGTGGGCGTGTATCCGCTGGAAGAGGCCAAATACAAAGTGGGGCAAGCCCACGCCCTCGCCCGCGTCGAAGGCTACCCGCTCACATTGACCATTGAGCCGGAAGAGTAGAGGGGCGGCTACTCATCGCATTTTCCCACTTGCCCCTTTCTGCCTTCCCATGTATAACTCTATCCAATGAGTGAGACGCCCGTCACACCGATCTCAGAAACGGAAGAGCCTTCTTCCAGTGAGCGCCTGCGTTCTGCCGCAGGCGTTGACCCCAACGCCGAAACCGTGATGGTCACGAAGCGCGGCGGGTCTCTGCTCGTCCCCGATGTCGTCCTCTCGTGCGGCCAATACACCAACGTCGGCCAAAAGCGAAAACAAAACCAAGACAGCCTCCTCACCATTCAGGCCGTCCGAGTCAATCTGTCTCAGTCGATCCCGCTCGGCTTGTTTGTGGTAGCCGACGGCATGGGCGGCCACGCTGCCGGAGAAGTCGCCAGCGGCCTCGTCGTTTCCACGCTGGCCCGCCGCTCTCAATCTCTCTTTCAATTATTTGCCGATGGGGTATTGACTGATAACGAGATCGACGCATGGATCCGAACCGCTGTTGAAGCCGCCAACCGCGCAGTGATGGACGAGCGCGCGGCCAAAGGCACCGACATGGGAAGCACGCTGGTGCTGGTAGTCATCGGAGACACGACCGCCCACATTGCCCACGTCGGCGACAGCCGCGCTTACCGCGAGAGCCTCGACGGCGAACTCGAACGCCTCACCGTCGATCACTCGCTTGTCGAGCAGCTCGTGCTCGCCAAACAAATCACCCCCGCCCAAGCCCGCACCCACAAGCGGCGCAACATCGTCTATCGCACGATGGGCGAAAAAGAAAACATCGACATCGAAGTGCGCACCGTCGATCTCTCGCCCGGCGACCGTATCCTCCTCTGCTCCGACGGATTGAACAGCATGATTGAAGACGCGCACATCGCCGCCATCGTTCACGAATCCCCCTCGCTGATGGATGCCGCCCGCCGATTGGTGGACGCCGCCAATCAAGCGGGCGGTGAAGACAACATCACCGCCGTCGTCGCCGAAATCGCTCCTCTGTAATCGCACATTCTTTCCGTGACTCGAAGCCGCCGCTTGCTTCTCGTCATCCTCTTTGCCCTCGCCGCCGTTTTGCCCACCGCCTGCGACGGAGCAACGGCCACTCCCGGCGTTCTGCCTCCCTTCACACCGCGCAGTTTGCCCAGCCCCTCGCCCACCGCCGAGGGCGCGCCGTTCATCCCCACCCTCACGCCTGTCCCGCTCGGCCAACTGCCCAACATCATCGCCAACTATCGCTTCGAAGTCACGCTCGATTATCTCGGCCACCGCGCGCAAGTGACTCAAGCGGTGGAGATCGTGAACCCCGGCCCCGACACGTGGGATAGCGTTCTCTTCCAACTGCCCGCCGCCGTCCAGTCCGACGCCTTCATCCTCAACAGCATCGTTGTGCCCGATGGCGAGACGATGATCAATGCCAGCTATCAACACAGCGGATACACATTGAAAGTGATCGTGCCCGGCGGCGTGACTCCGGGCGCGGCCACCACCGTCACCCTCAACTACGGGTTGGCCGCCGCCCCCGCTTCCGCCGACACTCGCCCGCCCGTTGGCAATGTGGGGTACGCAGACGACATCGTGCAGTTTGTCAATTGGTATCCGGCGCTCACGCCGTATCAGCCGGGGCTGGGTTGGGTGGTCGTGGGAGAAGAGTCGGCTTCCCCCCTGCCAGGCGATCCCCTCTTCGCCGAGTCGGCCAACTACGATCTCGTCGTCAACACCTCGCCCAACGTCACCGTTGTGAGCGGCGGACTGGCGAGCAATGCCAATGGCCATTGGAAGTTTGCGCTGAAGAACGCGCGCACCATCGCCTTTGCCGCCAGCGCAAACTATCAATCGCTCACTCAAACCGAAGGCGGCATTTCCCTTGCCTCTTATTTTCTTCCCGAACACGCCGAGGCCGGCAAAGCGGCCCTCACCGCCGCCGCGCAATCGGTCGCCCTCTTCAACGATCGCTTCGGCGCCTATCCCTATTCCACCATCGCCATCGCCGAGAATGCGTATTTCGGATCGGCAACGGCGGGCGGAGTGATTCTGCACGCCGGGCGGGGCTACGCCGATTACAACGGCAAGCCCGACTCACTGCTCGTTGCCACATTACCGCAGGCCGTCTCGCGTTTGTGGTGGGGGCAAATGGTGTCGGGCGACCCGTTCACTCAACCGTGGCTCAATGAATCTCTGCCGATGTACGCCGAGTACCTCTTCATCGAATCCTTTTACCCCGATCTCGACTCGTGGTATTGGGAATCGCGAATCAATTACTGGCAGCCGGAGGGGCTGTTGGGCCGCCGCGCTTCCGAGTTCCGCGGCACCGAAGATTATTTGCGCCACCTCTTGCGGCGCGGCGCGCAGTTCATGCACGGCCTGCGCGGTGAAATCGGAGACGACGCTTTCTTTGCCTTTCTGCAAGACTACTATCGCAACGGCGCGTATCGCATTGTGAACGCCACCGATTTCTTCAACGCTCTGCGGCGGCACACCGATTCGAATCTGGAATCGCTATTGACTGAATACTTCATCGGGCAGACGATGCCGACCGCCGCGCCCACCCTCACTCCCGCCCCCACCGAAGCGCCGCCGGGCCCGCCGACTCCCACGCCCGTTGTGCACATCGTTCGGCCCGGAGAGTCGCTCACCCTCATCGCCAAGCAATATGGCGTGACGGTGGAAGGCATCGTGCGAGCCAACGGGCTGTCGAACCCCGACTCGATCTACGCCGGGCAATCGCTCATCATCCCGCCGCCGTAACATGCGGAGAGACTGCACGAGGGCGACTGCAAGCGTCGCCCCTACAGTGTAAACTGCCACACTTCGTAATGCTCGTCGGTGATCTCGAAACCGAAGGCGCGATAGATGGCGATGGAAGGGGCATTATCGCGCTGAGTATTCACGCTGATCTGCGACGCGCCGCGCCTCTCGAAATGCTCCACCACTTGTGAGACGAGCGCGCGGCCAATGCCTTGCCCCTGCAAATGAGGGTACACGGCCAGCCGCGCCAAGTGCCCGCCCTCGCGCCCGCCCGAACTGATCTGATAGCCCACAACTTCTTTGCCCGCTTCGGCCACGGTGGCAAATCGCGCTTGGCCCATGGCTCGCTGAATCACGCTCGCCGAGTATTGCCATGGCGGCGCGAAGGCGGCATTGTCCGCTGCGGTCATCGCTTCGATGTCTGACGATTTTGCCGACCGGAGGCGCACGCCATCGACCAGCGACCCTGCCACCGGACGGGCCGCGCCGCGCTGGCGGCGCAGGACGATAACATCGTTCAGCAACGCGAAGCCCCGTCGCTGCAAATGAGGCTTCAGCCAGTGATCGATCAACATGCAGCTCACTTGTGACACGCGCAGATCGATCCAGGATTCCAACGTCGCATCCCACAGCAAGTTGAGAATGCCATCTATCGGGTAACCGGCGGCGACGGCGGCCAGACGGATCCAGGCCACACCGGGCGGATCGGGGGGGGCGGCCAACGCGCCCACCACCCGGTCGCCGAGAAGGGCGAAGTGAAAGGGGCGCTGGCCCAACCACTCGTGCGGCGGCCTCCAATCGAGATGATTGTGCAGGATGTGGGTGGAGTGAATGAGGTGATCGAGCCGGAAACGGTCAGCGGGCGATGCCGGGCGAATGCTGACCGCGGTGGTGAGCATGTTGACGAAAGTATAGCACTTGCGAAATCTTAATGCCTCTTGTACACTCTCGCTACATCTCACAGGAGACTTCATGGCAAGCGCAAAAGACAAAGCTCTGGATGCGGCATTATCTCAGATCAAAAAGAAATACGGCGATGGCGCTCTCATGCGATTGGGCGAGGCCTCGCATTTGTCGGTTGAAGCGATTCCCACTGGTTCTATTTCACTCGATCTCGCGCTGGGCATTGGGGGCGTGCCGAGAGGGCGGGTGACCGAGATTTACGGCCCCGAGTCGGCGGGCAAGACGACCATTTGCCAGCACATCGTGGCCGAAGCGCAGAAGAGGGGCGGGACGTGCGCGTATGTGGATATGGAGCACGCGCTCGATCCGACGTACGCCGCGCGGTGTGGCGTGGATGTGGAGAACCTCTACATTGCCCAGCCCGACACCGGAGAGCAGGCGTTGGAGATCGCCGAGACGCTGGTGCGGTCGGGCGCGGTGGATGTGGTGGTGGTGGACTCGGTGGCGGCGCTGGTGCCGCGGGCCGAGATCGAGGGGGATATGGGCGACGCCACGATGGGCCAGCAGGCGCGGCTGATGAGTCAGGCTCTGCGCAAACTGTCGGGGGCGATCAAACAATCGAACACGTGCATGATCTTTACCAATCAACTGCGGCAGAAGATCGGGGTGATGTTCGGCAACCCGGAGACGACGACGGGCGGCATGGCGCTGAAGTTTTATTCGAGCGTGCGGCTCGATGTGCGCCGTATTCAGGCGATTAAGGAAGGGCAGGATGTTGTCGGCAGCCGCACCCGGGTGAGGGTGGTTAAGAACAAGGTTGCGCCGCCGTTCCGCGAGGCCGAGTTCGACATCATGTATAATGAAGGCATCAGCAAAATGGGTGATCTGATCGATCTGGGAACGACGATGGAGATCATTACCAAACGCGGGGCTTTTTACACGCACAACGATTCCCGCATTGGGCAGGGGCGCGAGAACGCCAAGCGCTATTTGCACGAGCACCCGGAGATGGCCGCTCAGATTGAGCAGGCCGTGCGGGAGAATGCGCTGGCGAATGAATCGCCGATGCCCACCGGCAAGGCCGACGCGGACGATGATGACGCGGACGGCGAAGAATAGCTACGACGATATTGCGCGTTCAGTGTTGACGAAGTGAAGTTCACGGGCGATGTTTTGCAATCCGGGTATCCGGAGATGCTACACGGTTATTTGGAACGACTTGACCAGCATCATGCTGTTTGCATTTTCACTGCTCTCGATGTTGGGCAGTGGATAACTTGATTCGCGCTCGTTGACCGATCCCGTTGGGGATGGCAGGGTGGCCTGCCGCACACTGAAATATCTGATCCGCGTTGAGCGGGTTTATCGCCGTGGCGCTGTGTAGTGCGCGCCGCGGCTTTTTTATTGCAGCCATGCCGAAGATTACCGCGCTCAAAGTGCAGGCCCGGAACAAGAGTCGGGTGAATGTGTATCTCGATGGAGAGTTTGCTTTGGGGCTGGTGAAGATTGAGGCCGCTTGGCTGAAAGTGGGGCAGTCGCTTTCGGATGCGGACGTTGAGAAGTTGAAGCGGGCCGATGCCGACGAGGCGGCTTACGAGAGGGCCCTGGAGTTTCTCTCGTATCGCCCGCGTTCGGAGGCGGAGATTCGGCGGCACTTGAAAAAGAAGGAGATGCCCGAGTCGCGGATGGATGCTGTGGTGGCGCGGCTGAGGCGGGCGGGGCTGGTGGACGATTCGAGTTTTGCCGAGCAGTGGGTGGAGAATCGGGCGGCCTTCAGGCCAAAGGCGAAGCGGGCGTTGAAAGCTGAACTGCGCGCCAAAGGTGTGGGGGCAAACGAGATTGAGGCGGCGTTGGAGGGGGTGGATGAATCGGCGGCGGCGCGGCAGTTGGCGGAGTCCCGCGCTCCGCGCCTCATCCGCCAGAAGTTGAGCAAGTTGGAGTTTAAGCGCAAGTTGGGCGAGTATCTTGCCCGGAGGGGTTTCGATTACGAGACGATTAGCGAGGCCGTTGAGCGCGCGTGGCGCGAAGGCGGCGGCGATGATTCGAAAAATGAAAGTGAGGACTGACCTACGATGAGCCCGATTGTGATAGCGGCGCTGGTCGGTCTGGTTGCGTTGGCGATCGGTGCGGCTGTTGGTTATTTTGTTCGTCAAGTTCAGGCGCAAGCACAGGCCAAAGAATTCGAAGCCGAGATCGAGCGTGTAAGAGCAACGACCGAAGCGCATAACAAAGAATTAGAGCTGAAGGCGAAAGATGAACTGCTGAAGAAGCGTGATGACCTGGAGGTCGAAGCCGGACGCCGGCGCGCTGAGATGGACAAGTCGGAGGAGCGGCTTCAGCGGCGGCGCGAGGAACTCGACCGACGCATTGACAAATTGGAGCGCGATCAGCAGGCGTTGAACAAGCGCCAAAGCCAGTTGGACAAACGTAACACAGATTTGGACAAGCGCGAGGTAGCGCAGATCGCCGAACTGGAGCGCATTGCCTCGCTGACGCAGGAAGAGGCGAAGGCGCAATTGCTGGAGACGGTGGAAGCGTCGGCGCGGACGGACATGGCGCGCACCATCCGCCAGATCGAGGACGAGGCTAAAGCCGAAGGCGAGCGCCGCGCCCGCGAGCTGATCGCGGTCGCCATTCAGCGCGTGGCGACGGATCAGGTTTCGGAGTTGGCGGTGTCGGTGGTGCCGATTCCTTCGGATGAGATGAAGGGGCGCATCATTGGCCGCAGTGGCCGCAACATCCGCGCCTTCGAGATGGCCGCCGGAGTGGATGTGATTGTGGACGACACGCCGGAGGCGGTGACGATCTCATCGTTCGACCCGGTGCGCCGCGAGGTGGCCCGCCGCGCGCTGGCGAAGTTGATCGGCGACGGGCGGATTCACCCGGCATACATCGAGAAGTTGGTGGACGATGCGCGGCGCGAAGTGGAGGCGGTGATCAAAGAGGCGGGCGAGGAGGCGGCATATGAGGCCGGGGTGCCGGGCCTTCACCCCGAAGTGATGCGGCTGCTCGGGCGGCTCAAGTTCCGAACGTCGTACGGGCAGAATCAGTGGAGCCATGCTATCGAAACCTCTCTGCTGGCCGGAGTGCTGGCCGCCGAGATGGGCGCAGATGTGGCGGCGGCGAAGGCGGGCGGGTTGCTGCACGATCTGGGCAAAGCCATCGATCATGAAGTGGAAGGCACTCATGCGGCCATCGGCGCGGAGTTTGCCAAGCGACACGGCGTGCACTCGCGGGTGGTGAATGCGATTGCCGCTCACCATCACGAAGTGAATCAAGAAAGTGTGGAGGCGGTGATTGTCGAAGTGGCCGACGCCATTTCGGGTTCGAGGCCGGGCGCGCGGCGCGAGAGTTTGGATCTGTACGTCAAACGCATTCGCACGTTGGAAGAGATCGCCTCGTCGTTCAAGGGCGTGGAGCAGGCGTATGCCTTGCAAGCCGGGCGCGAGGTGCGTATCATTGTGGAGCCGGAGGCCATTGATGATCTGGCGGCGATTGATCTCTCGAAGAATGTGGCTCGCAAGATCGAAGAGTCGATGCAGTATCCCGGCCAGATCAAAGTGACGGTCATCCGCGAGAAGCGGGCAGTGGAGTACGCCAAGTAGAGGGGCGCTATGTGGTTTTTCATCGTGCGATCTCCATGGGGAGAGCCAACAGAGTACGTTCTTAAGGCTGGCAAGACAACGATTGGCCGAAGCGCTGACGCCGATATTCAGATGGCCGATCAGTCTGCCTCGCGCGCGCACGCCGAAGTCGAAAACGATCCCGCTACGCGGACGGTGACCATCCGCGATCTCGGCAGCACCAACGGCACCTACGTCAACCGCGAACGGATCAATCACATGCTGATCCTTCAGCCCGAAGATTCGGTCCGCATCGGCGAGCACATCCTCACCCTTTACTATCGCGACACCCACCCGGTGCCCATGCCCAAACGCGGAATGGGCACACAGCCGCTCACGCGCGATCTGATGCTCGAAGCGCTTGAACATCACGCCATCCTGCTCTACAAAATTGCGCGCCAACTGAACACGGCGCTCGATGTGGAGACGGCGCTGAGAGAAGTGTCGGATTTGATGCGTATTTCGATGGGCGCCGATAAGTGCGAAGTGATCCTCGCCGACGAGTTTGGCCGACTCGCGGAGTTGGGCTTCCCCACTTCCATCGCCCAAATGGCGATTGATCAGAAAACGGCGGTCATCATCCCGGAGGTCTCGGCTGACACGGACCCGACCTTCGGCAAGAGCTCACTGCTCATGCGCGTGCGTTCGGTGTTGTGTGTGCCGGTGGTGAGCGGCGATGATTTGCTGGGACTGATCTATATGTACAAGACCGATCCCGGCTCGCGGCCATTCGACGACAACGATCTGCATCTGGCCGTCGCCATCGGCCACCAAGCCGCGCTCACCATCCAGCGCACCGATCTGATCAAGCGCGTTCAGAAGGAACAGCAGATCCGAATGCTCCTGCAACGTTTCCTCTCGCCGCCGGAGGCCGAATATATTTTGCAGGATTACGTGCGCACGGGGCGTTTGCCCGGCCTCACCGAGCAGAGGCTCACCGTGCTGTTCGCCGATATGATGGACTCGACCGGCATGGCCGAAACGATGGGCGCAAAGCGATTCGGCGAGATGCTGAGCAACTACTATCACGACATGACCTCCATCATCTTCCATCATGGGGGCGTGCTCGATAAATATCTCGGCGACGGCTTGATGGCCGTGTTCGGCATGAACAAGTCCGAACCCGGCCCCGAAAGCAATGCCGTGCGAGCCGGACTGGAAATGTTGGAAACTCTGGATGCAATGAATCGGCGCTCTCCCGATCAGATCAATATCGGCATCGGCATCAACACCGGGCTGGTGGTGGCTGGTTACGTGGGCACCGACGAGCGCGTGGAGTTCACTGTGCTGGGGGACACCGTCAACGTGGCCTACCAATTGGAAGCCCACGCGCGGCCCAACCGCATTCTTGTCGGCCCCGGCACAACGGGCGCAGTGGCTGGAAAGTTCGATCTGCGGCGTGTGGGGCCGGTGGATGTGAAGGGGCGGACGAAGCCCGTGCAGGCGCACGAAGTGATGTGCGAGCCGCCCGCTTAAGGGCGGGCCGCCCTCTCTTCGCCATGCCGCGATTCATCGCCTTCCTTCGAGCCATCAACGTTGGCGGCCACACCGTCAAGATGGATCATCTGCGCCGTCTCTTCGAGTCGTTCGGCTTTTCCAATGTCGAGACATTCATCGCCAGCGGCAATGTTGTGTTCGAGACGACGGGGAAGAACGCCGCCGCTCTGGAATCTAAAATCGCCGCCGGGTTGAACAAAGCGCTCGGCTATGAGGTCGCCACATTCATACGCTCGGATGCGGAACTGGCCGCCATTGCGAATCACAAACCTTTCCCGCAGTCGGCTCTCGATGCGGCGATGGCGCTCAACATTGCCTTCTTGGCCGAAGCGCTCGACGCGAAAAGGAAGCAAAAACTGATGGCTTTGAAAACCGAGATCGATGATTTTGCGGTGCGCGGGCGGGAGGTTTATTGGCTGTGCCGCAGGAAGCAGAGCGAGTCCACTTTTTCTAACACCGTCCTCGAGAAGACACTCGGCGCGCAGGCCACGCTTCGTGGGGCAAACACGATTCGGAAGATAGCGGACAAATACCCGCCCCCCCGCGCCTGAGGCCGCTCGTTACACCTTCTTTGGTTTGCCGTATAAAAACCAAAATTCGCCGGGGGGGAATGAGAGAGCCAGCGCCACGTCGAGGATGAATCCGCTCGCGGCGATCGTGGCGCGCAGTCGTGTGTCGAGCATGCTCAACCGGTTGCGGTATCGGTCGGCCTCCGGAACCCTGCTCACCAACGGAAGCAACAGCCCAATGTAAACGCGAGTGTTGATCGCGTGAGAATAATTGTCGGCGAAGAGATGCGGATGGTCGGCGGCTTCCTCGATGGCCGAAGCCCACACGTTGAGCCGAGAACTGATCTCGCGCAGGGCTTTCTTCTCGATGTTCACCGGCCAGCGGCTGAACAGCGTCTCGGCTTCCAAATCGAGTCGGTCGAATTCGATGGACTGCTGGGGCGAAATGGCTGCCCGCTGCGCCGTGAGCGCGCGGCGAACGAATAACAATCCGCCAAGGGTGAGGGCGGGCATGTCACTGCCCACCGTCCAAAAGATCACATCCGATTTGAGATACTGCTCGAAGTCGGCGAGGAAAGCGCGGAGGGTGGAGAGGTCGGAATCAAGGGGCACGGCGAAAGCCGAACTCCCAACTTCAAACGACCGAACTCAAACGCCGCGCCGTTTTGGAGTTTGGAGTTTGAGATTTGAAGTTGGAAGCGTCATCATTTCAGCCGCTCTAGTTTTGCGTACTCTGGCTTGCCCTGCACGGCTTGCCAGCGCGCGTTCACGTCGCCGGTGAGCCATTCCCACACGGTGTAGCCGCGAGCCTCTTCATATTTGATGGCGGGCTTGAGGCCGAGCATGTTGCTCACGCCCAGCGGCAGGCTGGCCGCCGCAGGTTTGGCGCGGAGCGCGCACCATTGAGCGGGTTGCCATTCCAGTTCGATGGCGGAACCTTGATACGCTCCGGCCATAAGAATGGGCGGGCCGACTCGCACAACGTCGAGCCAAACGCCGCCGAAGCGCGCGCCCCAAAAATTGGTGCGCACTCGTTCGCTGATCAAGTAGGCATTCTTTTCGGGTGGATGGAAAAACCAAGTTTGAGCGGTGGTGGTCATGGGTGGGATTTGGAATCGGGAATGGATTGGGATTAGCGGCGTCGAAGGGCGGAGGGGCGCGAGGCCAATGCGCTCTTCACCGTCTCCAAGAGTTTATCACGCGAAACCGGCTTGACAAGATACTTGAAGGCTCCGGCTTCCATGCCCTCCACCATATCTTCGATGCGGCCTCGCGCCGAAAAGATGATGACCGGCGGCGGGTTGACAAACAACTTTTTGATCGTATTGAGCACGTCAATGCCCGACTGCTCCGGCATCATCACATCGAGAATGATCGCGTCCGGCTCGAATTCGGAAATGAGAGCGATGCCCGTTTGACCGTTGTCGGCTTTGGCCGTGTCGTAACCGGCAAGGCTGAGAGTCATGCTCAACAAGTTGAGCGTGTCCACTTCATCATCAATTATTAGAATCTTTTTCCCCATAGCGATTAGCCAACTCGATTGCTCATGCTTTGGAAGCCAATGCCGCCTTTACGGTTTCGATCAGTTTCTCGCGCGGGATCGGCTTGAGCAGGTAAGTGTATGCCCCGGCGGCAATCCCGGCGTTCACGTCGTCGCTCCGCACCGACGCCGACAGAATGATGGCGGCGGGCTACGGAGTCACTTGCTCGTTGATGCGGCTAAGAACGTCGATGCCCGATATATCGGGCATCATCACATCGAGGATCATCGCATCGGGCTTGAACTCACCGGCCAACGCCAGCGCCTTTTGCCCGGTCTCGGCGGTCGCCACATCGTACCCGGCCAACTTCAGCGTCATGCTCAGCATCGTCAGCGTGTCCGGCTCATCATCCATGATCAGAATTCTTTTCCGCATGACGCTATTCTAATCTGACTCTGGCATGACCACAAAGATTGAGTTTCGTGGGACAAGTTGGCAATCACTCCAACTCACTCCATTTTGATCTCACAACATCAGCCTCAGCGGTTCTTCGATGAGCCGCTTGAGCGCTTGCATGAAACGCGCCGCCTCCGCTCCATCGGTGGCGCGGTGGTCGGCGGAGAGGGTCGCCTTCATGCGCCAGCCCACCGCCAGCCCGCCGTCCTTCGCCACCGGCACTTCCCGCGCCGAGCCCACCGCCAAGATGGCCGCCTCCGGCGGGTTGATGATGGCCGCAAACGACTCCACATCGAACATCCCCAAATTGGAAATGGTGAACGTCGAGCCTTCGACATCGTCGGGCTTCACCTTGCCCTCGCGGGCGCGCGCGGCCAGCGCTCTCAACTCGCCGGAGATTTGCGAGAGGGATTTGGCGTCGGCATTTTTGACGACGACGGTGAGCAACCCGGCCTCAACCGCCACCGCGTTGCCAACATTGATCTGGCTGTGGCGCGTGATCCCTTCGCCGCCGAAGGAGGCATTGAGTCCCGGAAACTCGCGCAGGGCCAGCGCCGCCGCCTTCACCACAAAATCGTTCACCGAGAGTTTCGCCGACTCGTCGAGCAGGGTGTTGAGTTGCTTCCGCAGAGTCATCACCGGCCCCATATCAATTTCACTTGTCACGTAAAAATGCGGCACGGTGGTTTTGCTGTCGGTCATGCGGCGGGCAATGGCCGAACGCAGTTTAGTGAGAGGGGCAGGGGAGTCGGGAGTGGAGGTTGGGGTTGGAGTGGGGGAGGCCTTCGCCGCCCGCGCAAACGCCTCCACATCCTTTTTGGTGATGCGGCCTTCGGGGCCGGTGCCGGTCATCAATCGCGGATCGAGGCCGAGCTCATCGGCCATGCGCCGGGCGATGGGCGAGATGCGGAGGAATGCGGAGGGCGGAGGACGGAGGGCGGAGGGCTGATCGCGGATCGCTGATGCCTGATCGCTGATTGTCTTGCGCCCGTTGTCGGCTGTCTTCCCTCCGGCCTCCGCGCGCAGGGCCTCCACATCCACCGTTTCGCCCGGCGCGGCGATCACGCCGATCAACGCGCCCACTTTCTGCAACGATCCCTCTTCGGCAAAAGTGGCGGCCACCACTCCGCTCACGAACGACTCCACTTCGACCGTTGCTTTGTCGGTTTCCACTTCGGCCAGCACTTCGCCCTTGCTCACCGGCTCGCCCGGCTTCTTCACCCAGCGCACCAGTTTGCCTTCGGCCATATCGAACCCCAGTTTGGGCATGGTGATCTTTTCCATCACACCACCTCTTTCACGGCGCGGATCACGTCGGCGGCTTTGGGCAGGGCGCTCTGTTCGAGTTCGCGATTGTAGGGCAGGGGCACTTCGATCTGCGCCACACGCTTGATCGGCGCGTCGAGGTAATCGAAACATTCTTCGTACGTGCGCGCCGCCACCTCGGCCCCCACCCCGAACGACTTCCACCCTTCTTCGACGATGACCGCGCGATTCGTTTTCTTGAACGATTCGAACACCGGATCGAGATCGAGCGGGCGCAGTGAGCGCAGATCGATCACTTCGGCCTCGATGCCTTCGGCGGCCAATTGTGAGGCGGCCTCCATCGAGATTTGCAACATCTTGCTGTACGTCACAATAGTGACATCTTTGCCCGGCCGCTTCACTTCGCTTTTGCCGAGCGGCACAGTGTAATCGCCTGCGGGCACTTCACCGCGCGCCTGATACAACGTGGCGTGCTCGATGAACAGCACCGGGTTATCTTGGCGTAGTGCGGCCTTGAGCATTCCTTTCGCGTCGCGCGGCGTGCCGGGCGCGAGGACGTAGAGGCCGGGGAAGTGAGCGAAGATCACATCGGGCGTTTGCGAATGGGTCGCGCCGAGTTGGCGGCCGCCTCCGCCGGGGGCGCGGATGACGACGGGCACTTTCATCTGCCCGCCGAACATGTAATGCAGTTTGGCGGCGTGGTTCACGATCATGTCGAAGGCGACGAAGGCGAAATTGATGGTCATGATCTCGGCCACCGGCCGCGCGCCGCCCATGGCCGCGCCGATGGCCGCCCCGGCGATCACCATTTCGGCGATGGGCGTGTCTTTCACGCGCTCCGGGCCGAAGTGATCGTAGAAGCCGCGTGTGACGGCATACGTGCCGCCCCACATGCCGATCTCTTCACCCATCAAAAAAATTTTGGGGTTGGCTTCCATCTCTTCCCATAGGGCTTGCGAGATGGCTTCGCGATAAGTGAGTTGAGGCATAAGGTTGATTGCAGATTGCGGATGGCAGATGGTGTTGCTACTTGCCACCTGCTACTTGCTATCCGCTCACGTACACATGTTCCCACAGCGCTTCGGGCGAGGGGTTGGGGCTTTCTTCGGCGAACTTCACCGCGGCGTCGGCCTCGGCTTCCACTTCGCTTTCGATGGCGTCCAACTCGGAGTCGGCGGCAATCTTGTTTTTGGCGAGGTGCTCGTTGTATTGGCCGATGGGATCATCCTCTTGCCATTTTTTGATCTCGTCGGGTTTGCGGTAGCGTTCGGGATCGCCCATCGAGTGGCCGCGATAGCGATAAGTGATCGCTTCGAGAAAGTACGGCCCCTCGCCGCAACGCGCATGCTCTAACGCCTTTCCCACTGCCTCTTTCATCGCCAGCACATTCATGCCGTCCACGCGAGCATTCGGGATTTGATAGCCTTCGGCCTTCTGCCGAATCTCGCTCACCGCCGAGGCCCGCTCGATGGCTGTGCCCATGCCGTATTGATTGTTTTCCACCATCCACACCACCGGCAGTTTCCACACTTTCGACAGGTTGAGCGACTCGTGGAAGTAACCGATGTTCGTCGCCCCATCGCCCATCATGCAAATGATGACCGAGTCGGCATGGTTGTATTGAAAGGAGAGGGCGAGTCCGGCGGCGAGGGGGAGATGCGCGCCCACAATGGCATGGCCGCCCCAAAAATGTTTGCTCACGTCGGCCAAGTGCATCGAGCCGCCTTTGCCTTTCGAGCATCCGGTCTGCTTGCCGAGCAGTTCGGCCATCATCACCCCTGCGTCCATCCCAACTGCAATGGCGATGCCGTGATCGCGGTACGCGGTGATGATGTGATCTTGCGGCTTCATTGCCGCCACCGCCCCCACCCCCACCGCCTCTTGGCCGATATACAGATGAAGAAAGCCGCCGATCTTGCCCTGTTGATACAGTTCGGCAGACTTCTCCTCCAAGCGGCGGATGAGCACCATTTGTTTGTAGAGTTTTAGATGATCTGCTTTTTCCATTTTGTATTTTTCGACAAACAACACTGCAGGCGGGCACTGTCCGCCTACGCGGTTACAACACCCCACACGAGTCTGCGTTGCTCGCAGGCCAATGGGATTATATCAACCTCGAAAGCGCGTGTCAGGAAGTGATCTGACAAAAGAGCCGCCGCCGTCTGCGCGACGGCGGCGGGCTCTGACTCTGACAACCAACGGGGCGCCGACTCAAGCGTGCGCCGGCTGGGCCACGTTGAACTGTTGCTCTTCGGTGGAGCCTTTCATTGCCGCAGTGGACACCTCGCCGCCGGTCACCGTCATCTGCACTTGATCGAAGTAGCCCGCGCCCACGAACGATTGATGCTTCACGGCGCGGAAACCCATCGTCTTCTCCATTTCGAACTCGCGCTCTTGCACGCTCACGAACGCCTTCATGCCCTCGCGCGCATAGTTCCAGGCCAGATCGTACATGCTGGCGTTGAGGGTGTGGAACCCGGCCAGCGTGATGAACTGAAACTTGTAACCCATATCGCCCAGCTGCTCTTGGAAGGTGGCAATCGATTTGTCGTCGAGGTTGCGTTTCCAGTTGAATGACGGCGAGCAGTTGTAAGCCAGCATCTTGCCGGGGTACTTGGCGTGAATGGCTTGGGCAAACTCGCGCGCTTCGCCGATGTCGGGCGTGGACGTTTCGCACCAGATCATATCCACGTACGGCGCGTATTCGAGCGCGCGCGCGGCGGCGTATTCCAACCCGTTCTTCACGATATAAAAGCCGTCGGCGGTGCGCTCGCCGGAGAGGTGGTCGCGATCCACGCGGTCGATGTCGCCGCGAATGAGAGTCGCGCCGAGCGCGTCGGTGCGGCCCACGAGCACGGTGGGCACGCCCATCACGTCGGCGGCCAACCGCGACGAAATTAGCTTCTGGATGAAGTCGTGAATCGGCACGAGCACTTTGCCGCCCATGTGCCCGCACTTCTTCAACGACGATAGTTGATCCTCGAGATGGATACCGGAGGCCCCGGCCTCGATCATCGATTTGATCAACTCAAAGGTATTGAGCGGCCCGCCAAAGCCGGCCTCGGCGTCGGCCACAATGGGGGCAAAGTAGTACACCTCGCCATCGCGCCCTTCCATGTGCTGAATCTGATCGGCGCGAATGAGGGCGTTGTTGATCTTGCGCAGAACGGTGGGCACGCTCGTCACCGGGTACAGGCTTTGATCGGGATACATGGTGAGGGCGTCGTTGGCGTCTCCGGCCACTTGCCAGCCGCTGAGGTAGATGGCTTTCAATCCGCCCTGCACCATTTCCACCGCTTGGTTGCCGGTGAGCGCTCCGAGCGCGCGGATGAACTTCTCTTTATGCAGAAGTTCCCACAAGCGTTCCGCGCCCATGCGGGCGATGGTGTGATCGTGCTGGAACGTGCCCCGCAAACGATCCACATCTTCGGCGGTGTAGGGGCGATGAACGTTTTCCCAACGCGGATCGCTTGCCCATTCCTTCTTCAGTTCTTCGATAGACTTCGGTTGATACTTTTGATACATGAACGGCCTCCTTTGAGATGATGAACGGTTATTCGAGTTGGTCGTATGCCACGAGAGTCAGGAATTCATTGAAATTGTCGTCGGTGACCAGCCTGTCGAATAACGCTTGGGCCGTTTCGATCTTGCTGGACGCATACGCGCCTGCGCCATAAAGCGCTTTGATTTTTTCTAATTCTTCGGGAAGGAACTGGCGATATAGATCGATGGACACTTTGCGCCCGTCGGCGAGCGAGGCGGTGGGGTGATGGATCCATTGCCACACTTGGGCGCGGGAGATTTCGGCGGTGGCGGCGTCTTCCATCAGATTGTAAATCGCCACCGCGCCCGACCCTCTCAGCCACGCATCCATGTATTGCAGGGCCACGTTGATGTTGAGCCGCAGACCGGCTTCGGTGATCTGTCCGCCGGGGATGGTGAAGTTGAGCAGGCCACTCGCGGCCACGTTCACGTCGGCGCGCAGCCGTTCTTTTTGATGCGGCTTGTCTTTGAGGACGTTGTCGAACACTTCTTTGGCGGTGGGCACGAGATCGGGGTGGGCGACCCACGTGCCGTCGAAGCCGTCGCCGGATTCGCGCAGTTTGTCCTCGCGCACTTTCGCCAGCGCCACTTCATTCACCTGCGCGTCTTTGCGGCTGGGGATGAAGGCGGCCATGCCGCCGATGGCGTGCGCGCCGCGCCGATGGCAGGTCTTCACCAGCAGTTCGGTGTAAGCGCGCATGAAGGGTGTGGTCATCGTCACTTGCGCCCGGTCGGGGAAGAGGAAGTCGGGGCGGCTGCGGAATTTTTTGATGATGCTGAAGATGTAATCCCAGCGGCCGGCGTTCAGCCCGGCGATGTGATCGCGCAGTTCGTAGAGGATTTCGTCCATCTCGAACGCGGCCAGGATCGTTTCGATGAGCACGGTGGCTTTGATCGTGCCGCGCGGGATGTCGAGCGAGTCTTGGGCGAAATTGAAAACGTCGTTCCACAATCGCGCTTCGAGATGGTTTTCCAGTTTGGGCAGATAGAAATACGGCCCCGAACCTTTGCCCATCAATCGCCGCGCATTGTGGAAAAAGTACAGCCCGAAGTCGAACAGTGAAGCCGACATCGGTCTCCCGTCCACTTTGGCGTGCTTCTCAGTCAAATGCCAGCCGCGCGGGCGAACCAACAGCACGGCGATCTGCTCGTTGAGTTTGTATTCCTTTCCTTCGGAGGTGGAGAGGGAGATGGTGCGCTCGATGGCGTCGCGCAAATTGAGATGCCCCTGAATCATGTTGTCCCACGTCGGTGAGTTGGCGTCTTCGAAGTCGGCCATGAAGACGCTCGCCCCCGAGTTAAGGGCATTGATCAGCATTTTGCGGTCGGTCGGGCCGGTGATCTCCACGCGGCGGCTCTGCAAATCGGCCGGGATGGGCGCGACCTTCCAATCGCTGCTGCGAACCTCGGCGGTGGAGGAAAGAAAGTCGGGCTGCTCTCCGGCGTCAATGGCCTTCTGCCGTTCCACTCGCGCCCTCAGCAGTTCGCGCCGCCGCCCGCCAAACTCGCGCTCCAGTTTTTCCACAAACGCAATGGCTTCGGGGGTAAGAACCTGCGCGAATTCGGCGGTGACGTTTCCGGCTATCTCCATGTGTGATCTCCAATGTCAACGGGGCGGAGTGAATACCTCACCTTACGCAGTGTCATTGGGAGGGCGGTGGTTTTCGCCCGAAGCAATCTCGGTTTGCCCGCGGGATTGCTTCGCATAAATCGCTCGCAATGACATCGAGCGCGTAAGGTGAGTGAATGATTCGGATCAATTCACCGCAGAGTCGCTGAGAGCGTAGAGATTATTCGCTATTTTCTCAGCGACTCTGCGGTGAAGAATTGCGTAAGGCGAGTTGGGCATTTATACCATCGTAGGCAGATGGGGCGCGATGATGCAAATCATCTGCGCCTTCACTCACGCTGAGAACGTCATCTGCTCTCCGCCGTGCCCGCCCAGCAAAATCTGGTCGCCGGGCCTCAACGGGTGGGGCGTGTTCGGCTTGAGCCGCTGGCCGTTGATGAATGTGCCGTTGCTGCTGCCGAGATCGACGATGACCCATGCCCGCCCCTCGGGCTGAATGACTGCGTGCCTCCGCGACACGAGCGTACTGCGCTCGAACACGATGTCGCATTCTGCGGTGCGGCCAATGGTGGATTCGCGTTGCGGAAGATCGAAGATTCTCCCGTCGGCGGCGCTGAGGCGTGGATGGAGGGCGACAGCAGATTCAACCAGAGTCGATTCGGGTGAGTATGCGGCGGGCGGCGAATACGGCGGCGGGGAATACGGTTGAGGCGGGGGCGCGGACATGCGGGCCGGGCGGCGTCCAAACGATACAACGAGCGCGACTCCGCCGACGAGCACCAATGCGCCGCCGCAACAGAAGAATCCGCCGCACAGAGTCATCACGGCAATGGCGGCCAAACTTCCGCTGGCGTCGCCTCCACTGGCGGTCGGCTCAATGGGCACTGCGCCGGGTGGGGCGGGCAGGCGCAGTGCGCCGTATCCCGTTTCGCTATCGGGCCCGACGGTTTGCAAATCGAGCGCGTTGTCGAGCAAGAATTGTTTGACTTGATCGGCGGTGAACGTTGGATTCTCGGCCCACACCAATGCCGCCGCTCCGGCCACGTGCGGGGTGGAAGCCGACGTGCCGTGGAAGGGCTCCGGCGCGTATCCCACCGTCATCACTCCGGCAGGGGCGCTGATCTCCGGCTTCAGCCGCCCATCGTTCGTTGGCCCCTGCGAACTGTATTCGGCCAGAATGCTGTCGGCGCCTTCGATGGCCCCCACTGTGAATGAAGTGAAGGCATCGCTGGGATGAGTGAGGCTGTATTCGGGGACGGGGAACTCGACAGCGTAGCCGCCGATGTAAATGTCGAAGGTGACACTGCGGGTGACGTTGTTGGCGCGGATGCCCGCGTACAACACCGACTCCGGCGGCACCGACCAATCGATCACGCCTTCGGCGGCATATTGCCCGGCCCGGCCGTTCTGAGTATCCTCCGACGCGCCGATCAAATTTCCGTTTTCGTCGAGCACGTATAGATCGAAATCCTGATCGAGTTGAACCCAGTCATCCCAATTGAGAATGATGTTCGCGCCGTCGGGCCCGGCAATGAAACCCATGTTGTCCTCGCCGTCGGGGAACTCGTGCCAGCCGTCGCCGTTGGCGTCGGTGAACACGCCGCGATAATGCACGTCGGCCTCATTGCCCGAGGCGTTGATCCACAGCACGCCCTGCGCCGTCACCGCATCCACGAGCTGCGCGTCGGGCTCGGTGCCGTCCATCGGCCCCAACGAGCCTCCGGCGGAATGCGAAATAATATGCACACCCTGCGACATGAGCCAATCCACTGCTTGCCCAAACCCCACATCGCCGCCATCGTAATAGGCGAGATACAGCTCGGCATCGGGCGCCATTTCGTGAATGATTTCGGCGCAGGCCGTGCCGTGCACGGTGGGGGCGTCTTCCGGCGCTTCGCCGGGAACGAATGATTGGGCGATCACAGTGGCGGGCAAACTACTGCCCAGCAGACTCGTGTATCCCTGAAACCCCAAATCGAGCACGCCGATTTTGATCCCCTTTCCGGTGCGGCCCACTTGATGCCACAGATCGGCGCCGGTGTTGTGCACGCCCTCGCCCACCACCGGATCCTGATCGGGCTGATTCCTGATAGGCAGGCTGACTCGGATCACGTGATCCAACTGCGTGAGCTGCGCGAAGACCGCGCCCGGATTCTCTTGGGAGGCCGCCGCTTCGATCACCGCGACGGCGATGCCGATGTCCATTTTGGTTTGATACACGCCCAGCACTTCTGCGCCGTTGGCTTCGAGTTCGGCGCTCACCGCTTCCACAACGGCGGCGTCCGCCGTATCGAGTTCGAGGGTGAGCCGCACCCGATCATTGCTATCGAGGATGCCGCGCCGGCTGGCCAGATCGCGCGCCGCTTCGATGCCGCCGGTTTGATAGGCGGCCAAAAATTCTTTATAGACCGACGAAAGTTCCGGGTCGAGCAATAAGGGCGCGATCTCCGGATACTGCGCGGCCAAATCTTCGAGCGAGGGCGGCGGGGTGATTTGGAAGTTCGATGGCCCGATGGTGGGGCGGGGGGTGGGGCTGGGCGGCGGGGGCGGTGTCGGCGTCGTGGGCGGAAAGAACATGGGCTGGGCGACGGCGAAAAACCCAACGGCGGCGGCAATCAACACAACGATTCCAATGCCCAATAGAATGGCGGCGCGGCGAGAAGTCATAGGGGGTCACTCCGGCAAAGAGGTGTTGTGGCCGATTATACAATCGTTATTCTTTATGGCTGAGAGACCGAAGAATCTTGGCCTTGATTGCTTGTTTGCCCGTCACCCCTTCTAATTCATGTCCCCAAATTCTGATGACAGCCCATCCACTTGCGCGCAATCGTCTATTATGGGATATGGCTAAAGCGATGTTGCGCTCAATCTTGCGCTTCCAGTATTTGCGATTTGTCTGTGGAAGTTTTCTCCTGCAATAAGGGCAACCATGCCAAAAGCATCCATCAATAAAAACAGCAAGATGCTGTTCTATAAAGGCGACGTCTGGCTTTCCAATGATGCTGTCAACGTTCTTTCTCCATCCCCTCACCCCCATGCCAGCTAACATAGCGAATAAGCGTTTCTCAAGCCTTGTTCCTTTCCCTTTGACGGCTTGCATTGTCTTTCGGCGGTCAGCGGGTTTGAGATTGTCGCCCATTCTCTAGAAGAAAGAGTTGTGTGGTCGGCAATTCTTGGCTGAATTGCGGCGAGCCATGTTCAGCCAGTGGATTTAGAATGTGTTCAGCAATCCAAGAAATCGCGGGCACGCATACGGCGTCACCGAACCCAGTCAGAGCTTGTACGCCATTTACAGTGATGGGATATCTGTCGGGAACCCCTTGCAGACGCGCATACTCTCTCGGCGTCATGGCCCGCATTTTGACGCAGCCCTTGCCCGCCCTTATCAAAAACTGTTTGCCGCTGCCGCCGACTGCGGTGCGCAGGCAACCCGACAAATCATCATCTCTAACTTCCGCCCGTTGCTGCCCTTCGCGTCGTCTACGAAAGAAGGTCCGGTAAGATAAATGCTTGCCCTGCGTGAGTTCAGCGACTCTTTCGCGGTGCGACTCCTTCATCATTGCTAGATGGCGATTAGTCTCTTCTTCTGGCCACCAGCGGCTGTCCGAATCGCTCATGCGCTCGATCACTTTTGCTAGACCGCTGGAATTGAGAGGCGGCGGTTCAGGGATCTCGTTATAGAACCATCCTAAATCCTTGTTGGCGATAATGCTCTTTTTGAGTTGGCTGGATAGCAAAGATTTTGGTCGTGTTAATATCAATTCAGCGGTGGTGGGGGCGCCTGAAAGTTTCGTCCCAACAAGAAAGATGCGCAATCGACTTTGAGGGGTGAATCTCAGAGCATCTAAAATGAAAACGTCACAAGCGTATCCAAGGTCATTGAGCGCTTGAACAGTCACTCTGAAGTCTTTCCCGTTATTGGAGTACAGCCAACCGGGAACGTTTTCGACAAGAATCAGAGGCGGCGCGAAATTCCCCTGCGCCCTCAGGATTTTGATGAACCCCCAAAATGCGCTTGAGTGATCGCCGTTTATCATGCCATTCATGTTCCCTGCAAGCGAGAGATCAATGCAAGGAAATGAACAAGTCGCTAGAGTAGTTAAAGGCACCGTAGCAGGGTCAATTCCAAAGATGTTGCTCACGATATAGCTCGCCTCGGCATCTGGGAAAAATGCTTGATACATTTCATGCTTCTTTTCCGAGATGTCATTAGCAAAAGCCACTTGCCAACCGTGAGGCTGTAGGCCCATTTTGACTAACCCAATACCAGCGAAATACTCTGCCACAGTGAGAGGCAACCCACGAGCAGGCGCGGCCGCATGAACACTCCTTTTTGGAGCGACATCTTTGACGGGATGGACATATGTGCTCTGCCTCATTGGCTTTGCAGGTTTCGCGGCAGCTCGATTAACATTGACTTGTCCGGCTCAACTTGATCGACTCTGTCGTTGTATTCCTCCAAGAGCTGCCGAAAGCCGCTTACAAGTTCGCCCTTTGAGAATCGCGATAATTCCTCAAGATTCTGCGCCACAAAAGATTCAATGGATTGAGTTGTAATCTGCTTGGGGAGAAAGTCTTCCACATTTTGGCGTGTTCCCACCAGTATCCTGTCGGGCACTAGCAGATAGACGTTATAGCCCATTTCGACGTTTCGTTTGCATTTCTCAAAGTGACCAGGGGTTGGCGCAACTGTGACATGAAACACGGTGTCGCTTACCAAAAAGTCGCCGGGACTGCCCGACAGTTCATCCTGTGCGCTGGAAATATCATTTCTGATATTGAAGCTTGGGAACCTCAAAGCAAGTTTCGCGCCAACGAGATATTGCGCCACCGGCCCTTCTTTGCCAACTTCTTTGGCTGATTCAAGTATGTCGTGTATTGATTGCCATGCAGTGGTCGATGGGTCGTAAATAATCTTGACGCGCTCTCGGCTGAAATATTCGCTGACCTTGCCAACCAGAAACCCTTGAACTTCTGTCAAGATTCCATTTCTTGTGTCTGGCGGCAAAGGCTCAAGAGCCGCTGAACTCAGCGCATCAAGTAGTTTTGCTACATCACCTGCCAAGCCGCGATTTGTTCGCCCGCCTTCTTTTAGGAAATCACGCATTTCTCCGAATTCTGCAAGTATCTTTTGGACACGTGCTTTGCCTACCCCTTTGATTTGCGACTGGCCCTTCGCTCTATGCTGATCGATGTCAAGAACGTATTTGACCTTCAGGGTTTCGAGAACCACTAAAGCGCCTGCCACAGTCCCTTTGGCGGGAAGATTGTTGTTCTGTTTGATGGGGGTCAGGGAATTCCACCATTGTTTCACAAGATCGATAGTCTCTTGGGTTTTGGTCATAGCTGTATTTTAGCCCAACCTGGACAGAAGATGCGAGTACAATCACAACAAAAAGGAGCCAGCCATGTCTCTTGCCTCAACCCTCGCCACCGAACTCGCCGCCGACCTCGCCCGCGCCGTGAGCGGCGAAGTGCGCTTCGATCCGTACTCGCGCGTTCTCTACAGCACCGACGCCAGCGCGTATCAAATGGAGCCGCTCGGCGTTGTTCTGCCGCGCAGTAGCGACGATGTGCAAGCCGTTATCGAGATCGCCGGAAAGCACAACGCGCCGGTGCTGGCGCGCGGCGGCGGGTCGAGCCTCGCCGGGCAGTGCGTGAACACCGCCGTGGTGATCGATTTCTCGAAGCACATGCGAAACATCGTCGAGATCAACGCCGAAGAAGGCTGGGTGCGCGCGCAACCGGGCGTGGTGTGCGACGCGCTCAACGCGGCGGCGAAACCGCACGGACTCATGTTCGGCACTGAACCGGCCTCGTCGAATCGGGCCACGGTCGGCGGCATGATCTCCAACAACTCCACCGGCGCGCATTCGATGCTGTACGGCATGACCGCCGATCATGTTTTGGAGACCGACGTGTTTCTCGACGACGGCACGCCCGCGCATTTTGCCGCGCTCGACCGCGCCGTTCTGCAAGCCAAAATGTCGGCGGGCGATCGGGAGAGCGAACTGTATCGCGGCGTCACTGCGCTCGTGGCTCAATATGACTCAACCATTCGCGAACGTTACCCGAAAACGTGGCGGCGCGCATCGGGATATTCGCTCAACTATCTTTTGCCGCCGCACGGGTTCGCCGCCACTCGCCCCGCCGGTTGGTACTCGCCCCAACCGTATCCGCTCGCGCCCGGCTTCAATCTCGCCAAACTGATGGTGAGCGCCGAAGGCACGCTGGCCGTGCTCACCGAAGCCAAACTTAACCTCGTGCCGCGCCCGAAGATGACCGCACTGTGCGTCGTCCACTTCGACTCGGTGGCCGTCGCCGCCGATGCCGCGCCGTCCATTCTCGAATGCAAACCGGCGGCCATCGAGTTGATCGACAAAGTGATGATCGATCTCACGCGCTCGGTTCCGGCCTATGCCCGGCAGCTCAATTTCATCGTCGGCCATCCGGCGGCGATCCTCATCGTCGAATTCTACGGGGACTCCGACTCGCATCTCATTTCGCAGATCGAGGCTCTCGAAAATCACCTTCGCGCGTCGGGCGCGTCGCAAACGTTCGTGCGGGCGATCACCGCGCAACAGCAGGCCAATGTGTGGGGCGTGCGCAAGGTTGGGTTGGGCTTGTTGCAGGCTATGCGCGGCGAGGCGAAGCCCCTGTCGTTCATGGAAGATGTGGCCGTGCCGGTGGATCGATTGGGCGAATACGTTCGCGCCGTCGAGCGCATCTTCGCCGGGCACGGGGTCGGTTCGGCGTATTATGCTCACGCCTCGGCGGGCTGTTTGCACATTCGCCCGGTCATCAGCCTCAAATCTGCTCAAGGCATCGCCACGATGCGCGCCATCGGCGCGGAGGTGATCGAAGTGGTGATTGCCATGGGCGGGGCGATGAGCGGCGAGCACGGCGACGGACTCTCGCGCTCGGTGTGGAACGGAAAACTGTTCGGGCCGGAACTCTACGGCGCGTTCCGCGAAGTGAAGCGGTTGTTCGATCCGAAGGGGCGGCTCAATCCCGGAAAGATCGTGGATGCGCCCGATCTCACCGAGAACCTGCGCTACGGCGCGGATCACAAAACTATTCAACTCAACACACGATTGAACTTTGACTCTGAAGGCGGCTTTGCGGCGGCGGTGGAACAGTGCAACGGGCAGGGCGCGTGTCGGCAAGCCACCGGCACGATGTGCCCATCGTATATGGCAACGCGCGAGGAGGAGCACTCGACTCGCGGGCGGGCCAACGCACTGCGCGCCGCGCTCTCGGGCCGCCTGCCGCCCTCCGAATTCACTTCGCAGAGAATGCGCGCCGTGCTCGACCTCTGCCTCGAGTGCAAAGGCTGCAAGGCCGAGTGCCCTTCGGGCGTGGACATGGCGAAAATCAAATACGAATTTCTGGCGCAGTATCAAGCCGCCAACGGCGTGCCCCTGCGCTCGCGGCTCTTCGCCAACATTCACGCCCTCTCGAATCTCGCGCATCGCTTCGCGCCCCTCGCCAACCCGATCATGAATCTCGCCCCGACGCGCTGGCTCAACGAGAAACTGTTGAGCATCGCTCATCAGCGCACACTCCCCCCGTTCGCTGCTCAAACCTTTCGCCAATGGGTTGCTTCGCGCAATCAGCAATCAGCAATCGGCAATCAGCAATCGGTGATCCTCTTCGCCGACACCTTCACCAACTTCAATCATCCCGAAATTGGGGTGGCCGCCGTTCGGGTGCTGGAGGCCGCCGGATACAACGTGATGCTGGCCGATCACGGATGCTGTGGCCGACCGATGATCTCGAAAGGGTTGCTCGATGCGGCAAAGGACGCCGCCGCTCGAAACGTGAGCGTGCTGGCGGCGTTTGCGGAGCAGGGCCTCCCCATCATCGGGCTTGAGCCATCGTGCCTGCTCACCCTGCGCGATGAGTATCTCGATCTGCTTCCCGGCGACTCGCGGGCGAGGGCGGTAGCCGGGAAGGCGATGATGATCGAAGAGTTTCTTGCGAAGTTATCGGCAGAGGGACAATTGAAGATCAATTGGAAGAAGACTCCGCAGAAAGTTTTATTGCACGGCCACTGCTATCAAAAGGCGCTCACCGGCACGAGCCATTTGAAGACGATGCTGAGTCTGCCCGGCTGGGAAGTGAAGGAGATCGACTCCGGTTGTTGCGGCATGGCCGGGTCGTTCGGTTACGAGGTCGAGCACTACGAAATTTCGCAAGCCATCGGCGAGGAGCGATTGTTTCCGGCGGTTCGGGCGGCGGAGCCGGCGACGGCCATCGCCGCCTCCGGCATGTCGTGCCGCCATCAGATCGCATACGGCGCGCGCCGCGAGGCCAAACATCCCATTGAGTTGCTGGCGGAGGCGGTGGAGTAGTTGAGGTGACAGTCACTTTTGAAGTGACTGTCACCTGAACCGGTAAACCCGGTGAAACCGTAGCGCAAATTCCCACTCTCGGCTATACTGCGAGCGTCGGTGTCAGCGTGGCAGAAAGTGAGAGGCAAGGTTCCGCCCTCATAACATGATGTGGCATGGCTGGCGACTGTGGAACCTCACTCACTCAGGAGAGAACGATGAATATCTATGTTGGAAACTTGCCGCGCGCAACCACCGAGGATGAACTGCGGACGGCATTCGAGGCCTTTGGCCGCGTGAGTTCAGCCTCCATTATCAAAGACAAGTTCACCGGCGAATCGCGCGGCTTCGGTTTCGTGGAAATGCCGGAGAAGAACGAAGCGCAGGCCGCCATCGCCGCCATGAACGGCAAAGAATTCGGCGGGCGCACGCTCACGGTGAACGAGGCCCGCCCGCGCGAAGAGCGGCCGCGCACCGGCGGCGGCAGTTGGGGCGACCGCCGCGGCGGGCAACGCGATCGCGACCGCGACCGCCGCGGCGGAAACAAACGCCGCTCGTTCTGACCCATCGTCAGCACACCGCGGGCCATGGCCCGCAACATTGGCATACCGACGGAGGGCAACATCTCCGTCGGTTTCTTTTTCGGACAGGTTTATCGGTTACGCAAACACGTTACTGGGAACGCTGATAAACGCAGATTTGATAGGATGGACGCTGATCACTTTGATCAAAAGAATCAGCGTTCATCCGATTTTTCAGCGTCATCCGCGTTCCCCTTCTTCTGCGCGCAATTACAGCCCGATGAGGTGATCGATGTACACAAAACCGACGCTGTGGGCCGAGGTGGATGAGCAGGGGCGATTGGTGATGCCGCCCGACGTGGCGGCGCAATACGGGTTGAAGCCGGGCGCAAAAGTGCGGCTCGATCCCGATAAACACCACGTGCGAATGCACCGCCCGGTCACTCATCTGGCGAAGGTGTACGTCGAGCCGACCGTCGCCTGCAACCTCGACTGCATCACTTGCTTCCGCAACGCGTGGGAGGAGACCACGGGCCGCATGTCGGATGAGACATTCGCCCGCATCCTCGACGGCCTGCGCGCCCTCGATCCGATTCCCACTGTGTACTTCGGCGGCATCGGCGAGCCGTTGTTCCACCAACGCACGGTCGAGTGGATTCGGCAAGTGAAGGCGCTCGGCGCGCGCGTCGAAATGATCACCAACGGCACGATCCTCAACGAGAAGAAATCGAAAGAGCTGATCGGAGCCGGGCTGGATGTGCTGTGGGTTTCGATTGACGGCGCAACGCCGGAGAGTTATGCCGACGTGCGCATGGGCGCCGAACTGCCGGCCGTCATCGAGAACGTCACCCGCTTCCGAAGGCTGAGGCCGGGCAGTCATTACCCCAAACCGGAGATCGGCATTGCCTTTGTGGCCATGAAACGCAATATCGCCGATCTGCCTCAAGTGCTGAGGCTGGGGCGCAAACTGGGCGCGAAGTATTTTTCGGTGAGCAATTTGCAGCCGGCCACCGAAGAGATGCAGGGCGACCGACTCTACGACCGCACTCTTCGTGACATTGCCTATCTGCCTACGCCGCACGTGCCGCACCTCAGCCTGCCCAAAATGGATTTCAACGATCTCACCCGCGAGGCGTTGTTCCAAGCCTTCAGCAGCGGGTACAACGTGAGTTTCGCCGGGAACAATTGGGGCGGGGCCAACGACGTGTGCAACTTCATCGAAGGCGGCACGATGACCATATCGTGGACGGGCGACGTGAGCCCGTGCTGGCCGCTTATGCACACCCACATGAGTTACCTGCACGGCAAGCAACGCCTCTCGCGGCGGCACGCTGTCGGCAACGTGCGCCAACGGAGCCTCACTGAGTTGTGGCTCGACCCCGATTACGTTGCTTACCGCGCTCGCGTGCAGAGTTTTGCGTTTGCCCCGTGCACTTTCTGCGGCGGGTGCGATCTCTCGACGGCGAATGAAGAAGACTGCGTCGGCAATGTGTTTCCGGCCTGCGGCGGATGCCTGTGGGCGCAGGGAGTGATCCAGTGTCCATAACCCGGCGCGGGCGTGCTACAATTGCGCCACCCATCATCCGCCGCGCCGCATAACGATCACCGTTGACTATGCCCTGTTTCGGAATAGAATAGCCCCGCACATGACCGTTGCCCAAACCGTCGAACTCGGATTAGACGAAAACCAGAGGGACGCGCAGTGGCGATTGGCTCTTCGCCGCGCCGCGTCGTTCCTGCTCATCCTCCTTCTCTTGTGCGGCGTGTGGGAAGGCTACAAAGCCCTCGGCCAAGCCACGCGCGGCAAAGTCCCCTTCACTTCACTCAAACTCCCCATCCGCCCCGACGACAAATCGATGCCTCACTTGTGGACGATTGGCGGATCACTGCTTCAACCGGCCCGCCGCGGCGGCGAAGACATTCTGCTCGTCATCCTCCTCAAGGCTGCGCTGTTCACCTGGCGGGAAGCCGTCATGGGATTCGTGGGGGGCAGCGTCATCGGATTTTTGCTCGGCGCAATTTTTGGCCGCTTCCTTCTCTTCGAGCGCAGTCTCATGCCCTACATCGTCGCCTCGCAGACAGTGCCCCTGCTTGCCATTGCGCCCATGATCGTGATCTGGGGCGGGCGGCTCAACTGGCCGGCGTGGTGGTCGGTGTCCATCATTTCCGCCTATCTCACTTTTTTCCCGGTCACCATCAACACATTGCGAGGGTTGCGTTCACCCAATCTCACCGCCGTTGAACTCATGCGCTCCTATGCCGCGTCGGAGATGCAGATACTCCTCAAATTGCGCCTGCCTGCCGCACTGCCCTATATCTTCACCGCGCTCAAAGTGTCGGCCACCGCCAGCGTCATCGGCGCAATCGTCGGCGAATTGCCATCGGGCATTCAGGATGGGCTGGGGCGAGTGCTGCTCACCTTCAGTTACTATTACATCAGCGGCCCCGAAAAGTTGTATGCCTCCATCGTCGGCGCCGCCGCGCTCGGCATTCTCTTTGCCGTCATCGTCGCCCTCGCCGAAAGATGGATTGTGCCCGAGGGGCGGCGCCTGAGCGAGTGACCCACCGACAAGGGGCTTAAGCCCCTTGCCAAAATTTGCGGAGAAATCTATTGAACACTGTCATCTCAGTTAGCGGTGTGAGCAAAGTCTTCAATCAAGGGCGCGACAATCGCGTATCGGCTCTCGAAAGCATCAATCTGGAGATCGACAGCGGCGAGTTCGTATCACTGCTCGGCCCTTCGGGCTGTGGCAAGAGCACCCTGCTTCGGCTCATCGGCGATCTCACCTCGCCGTCCACCGGCGCGGTGCTCGTCAACGGCAAGAGCGCGGCGCAGGCGCGGCGCGGGCGCGAGTATGGCATGGTGTTTCAGCAAGCCACGCTGTACGACTGGCGAACCGTGAGCCGCAATGTGCAGCTGCCGCTGGAGATCATGGGCCACTCCCGCGAACAGCGCGAAGCCCGCACCCAGGAGATGCTCAAACTGGTGCAGTTGGAATCGTTTGGCCGCCACTACCCGTGGCAACTGTCGGGCGGAATGCAGCAGCGCGTCGCCATCGCCCGCGCGCTGGCCTTTCAACCTTCCATCCTGCTCATGGATGAGCCGTTCGGCGCGTTGGACGAAATGACCCGCGAGCGAATGCAAATGGAACTTCTGCGTATTTGGGAGCAGACGAAGAACACCGTTGTGTTCGTCACCCACAGCATCCCCGAAGCGGTGTTCCTCTCCAGCCGAGTCGTGGTCATGTCCGCCCGTCCCGGGCGCATCGCTGGCATCATCAATATCGACGTGCCTCAGCCGCGCAACTTCGAGACGCGCGAACACCCGCGCTTCTTCGAGAAGATCACCGAAGTGCGCGAATGCCTGCGGCAGGGTGAAACCAACACGCACAAAGGCCCGCCCTCATGAGCCAAGTCGCCGATCTGGCTGCGCCTATCGAACAGGAACTGTTGCCCCAACCGGGGGCCGCTTCCCGCTGGCGCGACCGCCTCCGCCGTTTCCTTCCTCCGGCCATCGTCTTCGTCTTGGCCCTTGTCCTCTGGGAAGCCGTCGTCAACATTTTCCATATCGAAGGCTTCCTGCTTCCCAAGCCGAGCGTCATCGCCGCCACCTTCATCGCCGAGTCTTCGGTGGTGTTTCCGGCGGGGCTGTTCACCATGCGCGAGGCGGTCGGCGGATTCGTGTTGGGCAGTCTGCTCGGTATCGCCATCGCCCTCGCCACCGCGCGTTGGGCCGCCGTGGCCGAAGGCATGATGCCCTTCGCCATCGCCGTCAATTCCACGCCTATCGTCGCCCTCGCCCCGATCATGAATCAGTGGTTCGGCATCACCAACCCGCTGGCGAAGATGAGCATTGTGGCAGTCATCGTATTCTTCCCGGTGATGATCAATACGGTGAAGGGCCTCACTCAAGTGGACGCCGCCGCGCTCGAACTCATGCGATCCTATGCCGCCACCGATCTCGCTGTTCTGCTCCGAGTCCGCATCCCCAACTCACTGCCGTATCTTTTCAGCGCTCTCAAAGTCAGCAGCACCTTGAGCGTCATCGGCGCCATCGTCAGCGAATACTTCGGCGGCTCGCGCGAAGCGCTGGGCGTGTATATTTCTCAGCAGGCCGCGCTGTTTCACTTCGGCGAAGCGTGGTCGGCTATCATCATCGCCTGCCTCATGGGCATTGCCTTTTACGCCATCCTGCTCACGCTGGAGCGCCTCATCATGCCCTGGCACGTATCCATCCGCGCCACCGATGAAGAATGAACACCGAAGGAGGTGATTAAAAGCAACGCGCCAACATATCGCCCGCAATTCGCAGTTCAGCCAAACATTTTGCTCAACAACCTAGGAGGAGATTAACATGCAGTCGAAACTTCATACATGGATTCGCGCCGCAGCGCTGTTGACAGTGGTCACGCTGGTGATCACCGCTTGCGGCGGCGCCGCCACCGAGGCCCCGGCCCCCACTTCAGCGCCCGCCGCCACTCAAGCGCCTGCGGCCACCGAACCCCCGGCCCCGGCGGAGCCGGTCAAAGTCACCCTGCAATTGCAGTGGGTCACTCAATCGCAGTTCGCTGGATATTACGCCGCGGTTGACAAAGGCTTCTACGCCGAAGAAGGTTTGGACGTGACCATCAAAGAAGGCGCGGTGGACATCGTGCCTCAACAAGTGTTGGCCTCCGGCCAAGCCGAGTTCGCTGTGTCGTGGGTGCCCAAAGCCCTCGTCTCGCGCGAGGAAGGCGCGAAGATCGTGAACATTGGCCAGGTCTTCCAGCGCAGCGGCACGCTCGAAGTCTCGTGGGCCGACTCGGGCATCACCAAACCCGAAGATTGGAGGGGCAAGAAGGTGGGCACGTGGGGCTTCGGCAACGAGTTCGAATTGCTAGCGGCGATGGTGCAGGCCGGGCTTGACCCGAAGACTGATGTGGAAGTGATCCAACAGCCGTTCGACATGTCGCTGCTGCTCAACCGCGAAGTGGATGCCGCCGAGGCCATGACTTACAACGAATACGCGCAGGTGCTCGAAGCCGTGAACCCCGACACTGGCGAGCTGTACCAGCCCGAAGACCTCGTGGTGATCAACTTCAACGAAGTGGGCACGGCCATGCTGCAAGACGCGGTGTGGGCGCGCGAAGACTGGCTGGCCGATCCGGCTAACGAGGATGTGGCCGTGCGATTCCTGCGCGCCACCTTCAAGGGCTGGGTCTTCTGCCGCGACAACTTTGATGAGTGCGTCGAGATCGTTTTGTCCAACGGCCCCACGCTCGGGCGCGGCCACATGACTTGGCAGTTGAACGAAATCAACAAATTGATCTGGCCGTCGCCAGCCGCCGGAATCGGCGTGATGGATGCCGCGCTGTGGACGCAGACGGTTGAAGTGGCCACCTCGCAAGCCGTGCTCAAGGCCGAACCCGATTCGGGCGCTTACCGCACCGACTTGGCCGAGAAGGCCGCCGCCGATTTGGCCGCGCAGGGCATCGATGTGGTCGGCGCAGGCTATACACCTCAGGAAGTTGAAATCACCGAGGGCGGCAATTAACCTGACAAGATGACAAGGTGACAAGGTGAACCCTATGTTCACCTTGTCATCCCTTCATCCTTTCATCTTGTCAGGTGAGTTGGGAGAACAACGATGACCCGTATCGTGCGTGGCGCACTGCTTCAGGCCTCGTGGACTGGCGACAAAAAATCAATGATCGACAAGCACGTGTCGTACTTGGAAAAAGCGGCGCAGGCCGGCGCGCAGATCATGTGCTTTCAAGAATTGTTCTACGGCCCGTACTTCTGCCAAGTGCAGGATCCGAAATTCTACGAATACACCGAGCCTATGCCCGACGGCCCGACGGTGAAGTTGATGCAGGAGCAGGCCAAGAAGCACAAGATGGTGCTGGTTGTGCCGATGTACGAAGAAGACAATACCGGCGTGTATTACAACACTGCCGCCGTCATCGACGCCGACGGCTCGTATCTCGGAAAATATCGCAAGACGCACATTCCGCACATCAACGGCTTCTGGGAAAAATTCTATTTCAAGCCGGGCAATCTCGGTTATCCTGTGTTCAACACCGCCGTCGGCAAAGTGGGCGTTTACATTTGCTACGACCGCCACTTCCCCGAAGGCCCGCGCATGTTGGGCCTGCACGGCGCGGAGATCATCTTCATCCCCAGCGCCACCTCGCGCGGCCTCTCCATGCACCTGTGGGAGATCGAACAGCGCGCGCATGCCATCTTCAACGGCGTGTTCGTCGGCACCATCAACCGCATCGGCGTCGAACCGGAAATCGGCGCGAACGATTTCTACGGTTCGTCGTACTTCTGCGATCCGCGCGGCCAATACGTGCCCGACCTCACCACCGGCGACGGCAAAGCCAGCGACACCAAAGAGCAGATGATCGTTTGCGAACTGGACTTCGACAAAATTCGGGAAGTGCGAAACACGTGGCAATTCTATCGTGACCGCCGCCCCGAAATGTACGGCGACATTTCTAACCCGATGGCGTCGTAATCTCCAATTCTCTGATCCTCCAATCCTCGGAGGATCAGAGAATTAGAGGATTAGAGAATTGAGGAGTGCCCCATGAAAACCCTCATCAAAAACGGAACACTGGTCACCGCCTCCGAAAGTTTCCGCGCCGACTTGCTGATGGATGACGGCAAGATCGCGCTGACCGGCGTGAACCTGCCAGCCGACGGCGCGCAAGTGGTGGACGCTTCCGGCAAATTCGTTCTGCCGGGCGCCATCGATGTGCACACCCACCTCGAACTGCCGTTTGGCGGCACGGTCTCCACCGACGACTTTTACTCCGGCCACAAAGCGGCGGCCTTCGGCGGCACCACCTTTCACATCGATTTCGCCGTGCAAGCCAAAGGCGAGCGTTTGCACGAAACGGTGGAACGCTGGCACAAAAAATCCGACGACCGCGCGGTGATCGACTTCGGCTATCACATGGCCATTGCCGATCTCACCGACGACGTGCTCAACGAGATTCCGCAAATGGGCAACGAAGGGATCCCGTCTCTCAAACTGTTCATGGCCTACAAGGGCGTCTTGCAGATCGATGACATGACTCTGTTCAAGACGATGATGAAAGCCGCCGACGCTGGAATGCTGGTGATGGTGCACGCCGAGAACGGCGACGCCATCGACGTGCTGGTGAAGAAAGCGTTGGCCGAAGGCCACACCACTCCCGAATGGCACGCGCTCACTCGCCCCGATTGGGTGGAGGGCGAGGCCACAGGCCGGGCCACGGCACTGGCGGCGGTGGCGGGCGCGCCGTTGTACGTCGTCCACGTCACCTGCGCCAAATCGGTCGAGGCCATCGCCGCCGGCCGCGCGCGCGGAGTCAAAGTGATGGGCGAGACGTGCGTGCAGTATTTCCACTTCACCATCGACGATTTGCGCAAGCCCGACGGCGCGAAGTGGGTGTGCTCGCCGCCGGTGCGCACCCAAGCCGACAACGCCGCATTGTGGGACGCCGTCCGCAACAATTCACTGCAAGCCGTCTCCACCGATCACTGCCCGTTCTTCTTCGACGGCACGAAAGAGATTCAATACGAAGGCAAGCCGATCAAAATTCCGGGCAAGGAATTGGGGGCGGGCGACTTCTCGAAAATCCCCAACGGCCTGCCGTGCATCGAAGACCGGATGCCGATTTTGTGGACGCACGGAGTCGGCGAGGGGCGCATCAGCATGAACCGGCTCGTGGAGTTGTGCTGCACCAATCCCGCAAAAATCTTCGGCCTCTATCCCACCAAAGGCACACTGGTGGTGGGCGCCGATGCCGACGTGGTAATTTGGGACCCCAACAAAAAGAAGACGATGAGCGCCTCGAACTCGCATCAGCGCACCGACTACAATTTGTACGAGGGCTGGGAAGTGAAGGGTCTGCCGGAGAAAGTGTTCCGGCGCGGCGAGTTGTTGGTTGACGGCGGCCAATGGCACGGCAAACCCGGCAGCGGCAAATGGTATCCCCGCGCCGCTCACGCGCCTGTGCTTTGATCTTTCACCGCGAAGACGCAAAGAACGCGAAGCGCGTTTTTCTATAGTCTTTGCGCCCTTCGCGCCTTTGCGGTGAATCTTTTGGATTTCCATGAAGCCCGCATCGTTCGATTACGTTGCTCTCGATTCGCTGGAGGCGGTGTTGGCGCTCAAAGCGCAACACGGCGACGAAGCCAAGTTTCTCGCCGGCGGACAGAGCCTCATCCCGGCCATGAACTTCCGCCTCGCCCAACCCGCTCTGCTCGTGGACGTGAACGGCCTCGCCGCGCTCAACTTCATTCGGCGCGTTGACGGCGAACTGCGCATTGGCGCGCTCACCCGCCAGCGCCAACTTGAGCGCGACCCGCTGGTGAAACAGCACGCGCCGCTCGTGGCCGAAGCCATGCCGTTTGTGGCTCATCCGCAGATACGCAATCGCGGCACGCTCGGCGGAAGTCTGGCCCACGCCGACCCGGCGGCGGAACTGCCGGTGATGGCGGCGGCGCTCGGCGCGAAACTCAAAGCCGTCTCGGCGCGCGGCGAGCGATGGATCGCCGCCGACGATTTTTTCCGCAGCCTCTTCACCACCGATCTCGCCGCCGATGAAATGCTGACTGAGATCGCTTTTCCGAATCTGCCTCCGCGCGCGGGCACAGCCTTCATCGAATTCGCCCGGCGGCGCGGCGATTACGCGCTGATGGGCGTGGCCGCCGTGGTGACTCTGAGCGGCGACGGCGTGTGCCGCGACGCGCGGCTGGTGTACCTCAACGCGGGCGAGACGCCGACCGTTGCCCGCAAAGCCGCCGGACTCATGCGCGGACAAAAGCCCTCGTCCTCGGCCATCGAAGCCGCCGCGCGGGAAGCCGACTCTGAAATCGAACCGATGGGCAACGTGCATGCCTCCCCCGCCTATCAACGACATTTGGCGCGCGTGCTCACTCGCCGCGCGCTGACCACCGCCTTCGAGCGAGCGCAAGCATGAGCGAACTGCACACCGTCAACGTCACGATCAACGGAAAAAAGTACGAGCGGCAGGTCGAGCCCCGTTTGTTGCTCAGCGACTTTCTGCGCCACGAACTCGGCCTCAGCGGCACGCACGTGGGATGCGAGCACGGCGTGTGCGGCGCGTGCACTATTCTGTACGACGGCGTCCCCGCGCGTTCGTGCCTCATGTTTGCCGTGCAAGCCAACGGCCACACCCTCACCACCGTCGAAGGTCTGGCAAAGAGTCAAACCGAACTGCACCCGCTCCAGCAAGCCTTTCACGAAGCGCACGGATTGCAATGCGGCTTCTGCACACCGGGATTCCTCGTGACCCTCGTCCCGTTTTTGGAAGAGAACCCGCGCCCCACCGAAGAAGAAATCCGCGAAGCCATCTCGGGTAATCTCTGCCGATGCACCGGTTATCAACACATCGTGGATGCGGTGAAGCTGGCGGCAGAAAAAGGAAAATGATCCCGCCGACTCTCCCTCAACTCGCCGCCACTCTTCGCGCCGGTGAATTGCTAATCGCCGATTACTTCGCGAGACTCGAATCACAATTCGACTCGCGCGAGCGCGACGTGATCGCCTTCGTTCCCGAAGAGGGGCGGTTCGACCGACTCCGCCGCGAGGCCGATTCCCTCCTCGCCCGTTATCCCGATCCGAAAACTCGCCCGCCGCTCTTCGGCGTGCCCATCGGAGTGAAAGACATCTTTCACGCCAGCGGCTTCACCACTCGCGCCGGAAGCAAACTGCCGCCCGAAATTTTGCAGGGCGCAGAGGCCGAAAGCGTGACGGCGTTGAAGAATGCGGGCGCGTTGGTGTTGGGCAAAACGGTGACCACCGAGTTTGCCTACTTCGGCCCCGGCCCCACGCGCAACCCGCACAACCCGGCGCACACACCCGGCGGCTCCAGCAGTGGCTCGGCGGCGGCGGTGGCGGCGGGTTTGTGCCCGCTCGCGCTCGGCACACAAACCATCGGCTCCATCGTGCGCCCGGCCTCGTTCTGCGGTGTGTTCGGCTTCAAGCCAACTTACGAACGAATCTCGCGCGCCGGAGTCATCCCGCTCTCGCCGTCGCTCGATCACGTGGGCTTGTTTGCAACGGATGCGGCGGGCGCGAAGTTGGCGGCGAGCGCGTTGGTTCGGGGATGGAGATCGGAGATCGGAGAGGCGAGGCGGCCCGTGCTCGGCATCCCCGAAGGGCCGTATCTCAATCGCGCCAGCGCCGAGATGCTCGATCACTTTCGCGCTGTCTGCCAGCGATTGACTCAATCGGGCTTCGTCGTCAAATCGGTGGAAGCCATGCCCGACTTCGACGCCATCCGCGAGCGGCATTTGCTCATCACCGCCGCCGAAGGCGCGCGCGTTCACGTCGATTGGTTCCCGCACTACCGCGATCTCTATCACTCGAAAACCGTTGAACTGCTGGAGCGGGGGCGAGCCGTCTCCGATGAAGCGCTGGCCGCGGCGCGCAGGGGTTGCAAACAGCTCTGCGACGAATTGCATTTGCTGATGAATGCGCACGGCATTGACCTTTGGGTTGCGCCCTCGGCAGTGGGCCCGGCCCCGAAGGGACTCGACAGCACCGGCGACCCGGTGATGAATCTTCCGTGGACTCACGCCGGGATGCCGTCGTGCAACCTGCCATCGGGCCGCAACACCGATGGCCTGCCGCTGGGTCTGCAACTGGCGGCGCGGTTCAACGCCGACGAGCATTTGCTGGCGTGGGCGGCTGAAATCGAAAGCGCACTGTAGATCGGGAGAACTGGTCGAGAAACCACCAAGTCACAAAGACACAAAGGCACGAAGAAGTCTTTTGAAAGGGCTTTGTGCCTTCGAGCCATTGTGCTTTCGTGTTGAAACGAAGGATTTTCAAGGTAACACCAAGTCACCAAGACACAAAGGCACGAAAGGATCTTTTCGAAAGGCTTTGTGCCTTCGAGCCATTGTGCCTTCGTGTTGAAATATGGAGACATGACCCATGAAACTATCCGGCACTGTGACCATCAATGCTTCCCGCGATAAAGTTTGGGAGTTTCTCATCGACCCGATGAAGGTGAGTCAATGCGCGCCGGGAGTCGAGTCGGTGGAAGTTCTTGTGCCGGGCCAAAAGTTTCGGGCCACGGCCTCCATCGGCTTCGGGTCGGTGAAGGCCAAGTTCACCGGCGACGCCGAGTGGGTCGAGCTCGATGCGCCCAGCCGGGCGAAGGTGAAAGCGCACGGCAACGCGCCCGGCAGCGCCGCCGATGTGACCAGCGAAATGAGTCTGAGCGACGGGCCCGGCAACACCACCGAAATGAAATGGACGGCGGACATTGTGGTGCTGGGGCAGCTGGCCAGCCTCGCCGCGCGCATGATGCAGCCTGTGAGCCAGAAACTCACCGAGCAGTTTTTTGCCTGCGCCAAAAAGAAAATCGAAGGGTGAAATGAATTCTGTTCGCAGTGAAATTCGGCCCGGCGCGTATTTCGATTCGGCGGTGCTGATGCAGTTACAGCGCGCGCTGTTGGGCTTGCCCGGCGTGGCCGACGCGGGTGTGGTGATGGGCACGCCCGCCAATCTCGAACTGCTCGATCAGAGCGGCCTGCTCACCGACGAAAACAAAAAAGCGGGCGCAAACGATCTGCTCATCGTGATCAAAGCCGAAAGCGACTCGGCGGCAGGCGACGCCCTGAAGCAAGTGGACTCGTTGCTCTCGCGCCGCCGCGCCTCCGTTGCCGACGAGTTCCGCCCGAAGAGTTTAGAAACTGCCGCGCAGCAACTGCCGGATGCCTCGTGGGTGCTGGTCTCGGTGCCGGGGCGCTTTGCCGCGCAAGTGGCCCGCGACGCGCTCAACCTGAATCGCCACGTGTTCCTTTACAGCGACAACGTCTCGCTCGAAGATGAGATCGCGCTGAAGAAAACGGCGCAGGCGAAAGGCCTGCTGGTGATGGGCCCCGACTGCGGCACGGCGATCATCAACGGAGTCGGTTTGGGTTTTGCCAATCGCGTGCGGCGTGGGCCAATCGGAGTGGTGGGCGCGGCGGGCACGGGCTTGCAGGCCGTCACCGCGCACATTCACACACTGGGCGGCGGCGTATCACACGCCATCGGCGCCGGCGGACGCGATCTCAAATTGGAAGTGGACGCGATCACGATGCGGCAAGGGTTGGATGCTCTCGCCCGCGATCCTGAAACGAGAGTGATCGTGCTTGTCTCGAAGCCGCCCGCCGCGTCGGTGGCCGCAAAATTGTTGGCCGCCGCGCAAGCAGTGGGCAAGCCGGTCGTCGTCGATTTCATTGGCTACCCGCCCCCGGCGCGCAAGTTGGGCAACCTGCATTTTGCGACGGGCCTGAGCGAAGCGGCGGAGATGGCAACACAGTTACTAGTAAGGGGTAAGTGGGAGATGCCTTCCCAATTACCACTTGCTAATTGCTACTTACGAGGATTGTTCTCCGGCGGCACGCTGGCCTATGAAACCATGCTCGGTTTGCAGGCGGTGCTGTCGCCCCTTTTCTCCAACGCGCCGATCACCAAAGATCAAACGCTTCCCGATCCGCTGAAGAGTCAGGCGCACACCATTGTCGATCTGGGCGACGATGTTTTCATGGTGGGACGTTTGCACCCGATGATCGATAACGATCTCCGTTTGCGCCGACTCCGGCAGGAAGCCGCTGATCCCGACGTGGGTATGATTCTGTTGGACGTTGTGCTGGGCGAAGGTGCGCACCCCGATCCGGCGAGCGAGTTGGCTCCGGCGATCAAAGAGATTAGAGAGCAGAGATTGGAGATTGAGGTAGTAGTAGTGGTGGTTGGGACGGAGGACGATCCGCAAAATCTAGAATCGCAAGTGGCGCGATTGGCGGAGGCGGGCGCGGTGGTGTTCCGCACGGCGACGGAGGCCATTGAGTATGTGGCCGGGCGGATGAGTGAGCCGCCCGGCAGTGTCGGCGCCCCGGTGTCGTTGGAGTCGCTCCATCAACCGCTGGCGGCGATCAACGTCGGCTTGGAATCGTTTTACACGAGTCTCGTCGGGCAGGGCGCGCAAGCCGTGCAAGTGGATTGGCGGCCACCCGCCGCGGGCAACGAAAAGCTGGCGGCGATTTTGGCGAAGATGAAGAAGAGTAATCAGTGATTGGTAAATGGTGATTGGTAATCAGTGATCAGCAATTACCAATCACCAATTACCAATCGCTGGCTACCGGCAGACAATGGACATCGAACAAGCAAACGCAACTGCGGTGAGCCGGATGATGGACGCGCGGCCCGTGTTGAAAAGCGTCGCCACTGCGCGCGACGTGATCCCCGGCATGAAAAGCAATTTGTTTTTCCATGCCGGGCCGCCTGTGACGTGGGATCGAATGGCCGGGCCGATGAAGGGGGCGATGATCGGCGCGATGATTCTCGAAGGCTTGGCGAAGACTGAGGCGGAAGCGACGGCGATGGCCGAGAGGGGCGAGGCGCAGTTCGCGCCCAACCACGAGCATGGCGCGGTGGGGCCGATGGCCGGTGTGATTTCGCCTTCGATGAAAGTGTACGTTGTCGAAAATCTTACGCACGGCAACAAGGCCTACTGCAACTTCAATGAAGGCTACGGCAAAGTTTTGCGCATGGGCGCATTCAGCGATGAGGTGATCAAGCGCCTGCGCTGGATCAACGACACGTTTGCTTCCATCGTGGGCGAGGCGGTGGCCGCGAGCGGCGAGGGGCTGGATATTCGCGCGTTGTTGGCCGAAGCCCTGCACATGGGCGATGAAGGGCATAACCGCAACAAAGCCGGATCGCTGTTGTTTCTCAAATGGCTTGCGCCGTTGGTGGCGAAAGTGGCGAAGGATGCCGACACTGAAAGCGAGGCGTTGAAGTTCATCGGCGATAACGCGCTGAGCGTGCTCAACCCGGTGATGGCCGCCTGCAAAGCGATGACCGATGCGGCGCACGGAGTCGAAGGAAGCACCCTTGTCAGCACGATGGCTCGCAACGGCACCGACTTCGGCATTCGAGTGAGCGGGCTGGGCGACCGCTGGTTTACTGCTCCGGCGGAGATTCCGCAGGGGTTGTGGTTCCCCGGTTTCACCGCCGCCGACGCCAATCCCGACATCGGCGACAGCGCCATCACCGAGACGGCGGGCATCGGTGGATTCGCCATGGCCACCGCTCCGGCCATCGTCACTTTTGTGGGCAGCACTCCGAAAGATGCGATGAACGCCACGCTCGAAATGTACGAGATCACTGCGGCGGAACACAAACACTTCACCATGCCCGTACTCGATTTTCGCGGCACGCCGACGGGCATCGACATTCGCAAGGTGGTGGAGAAGGGCATTCTGCCGCGCATCAACACCGGCGTGGCCCACCGCCTGCCGGGCATCGGGCAGGTGGGCGCAGGGCTGGTGCGCCCGCCGATGGCAATTTTTGAAGAGGCGGTGATCGCTTATGCGGAGAAATACAATTTGTAATTCGTAAATGGTAATTGGAGACAAGGATGTCAGCAACTTTCGATGATTTGCGAGTGTTGAAGATCGCCGAAGAAATTGCCGACTCCATTTGGAAGCGGGCGGCGCATTGGGATAAATTTGCCCGAGAAGTGGTGGGCGTGCAGTTGGCCAAAGCCGCTGACTCCATCGGGGCCAATATCGCCGAGTCGTTTGGTCGCTTTCATTTTGGCGAAAAACTCCAATTCCTATACTTTGCGCGCGGCAGTCTGTTTGAAACCAAACATTGGCTTAACCGCGCGCAGTCACGCGAACTGATGCCGCTAGCAGAAGCGCAACAACACGCATCTCAACTTACCGACTTGGTCCGCCAACTGAACACCTTTGCCAACAGCCTGAAAAATGTCCGCGCTGGCGAACAGCGTTCGCCAAAAACCCTTCGTGAACTCGCCGCCGACTACACTGTAGACAATTGGCAAAACTTCCCTGAAACCCTCTTTGCCGATGCTGAACTTGACTGGCTCAATTCCTAAATTACCATTTACGACTTACCCATCACCTCACAGGAGCCCCCCAATGAAAATCTACGACCTCTCCCAAGACCTCAACCAAGATTGCTCCTTCTGGCCGTTCTATCCGCCGTTTGAGGTGAAATACTTCAAGCGCAAATCGGAGCACGGGGTCAACGCGCAATACATTCAGACTTCCAACCACATGGGCACGCATCTCGACGCCCCGCGCCACTTCGTGACGAAGGGCAAAACCATCGAGCAGATTCCGATTGAGTGGTGCTACGGCCCCGGCGTGATTGTGGACGTGAGCGACATTTGCGACGACCTCGCCCTCTTCACCCCCGAAGACCTCGAAGCCCGCGCCGACATCCGCGACGGCGACATCCTCTTCATTCATACCGGCTGGCACAAGTATTCCTTCCTCAGCCCCGATGGCGACGAAGAGCGGTACATTCATCGGCACCCCGGCCCCCATTACAGCATTTGCAATTGGCTGTTGAAAAAGAAGATTCACATTTGGGGCGTGGACATGATCTCCACCGATCACCCGATGAACCTGCCCATTGGCCGTTTCCTCGGCAAGGGCGGTTTGGAGCATTGGCAGAAAGTTCGGGCCAAATGCGAAGCCAAGTTCGGCAAAAACCGGATGGATGAGTTGTTCCCCGACTCGGCCTATCAACTCACGCACAACGCCCTCTTCCCGCACGACTGCATTCACGTGGAGAATCTCGGCGGCGACATGGGCCGCAAAGAGCTGCACAACCGCCGACTCATTCTCGGCGCGATGCCGTGGAAGTTCAAGGGCGGCGAAGCCGCGTTCTGCCGCGCCTTCGCCCTCGTGGAAGAGTCGAAGCCCGCTGCCAAAGCCGCCGCGAAGCCTGCGCGCAAACCGCTGGCGAAGAAACGCAAGTAGTCAATCCTCTCATTCTCCGATTCTCTAATCTTGAGAATGGAGAATGAGAGGATTGGAGGATTGATATGGCCACACGCTATTTCGGCGCACCGATCACCCGCAACGAAGATGCGCGCCTGCTCACCGGGCAGGCCCTGTTTGTTGACGACGTTGAACTGCCCGATATGCTGCACGCCGCGTTCCTGCGAAGCGCGTATGCTCATGCGCGCATCAACCGCATCGACGTTTCGCGCGCGCGGGAACGGAAGGGCGTGGCGGCAGTGTTCACCGCCGCCGACCTCGGAAGTTTGTGGGGGCCGGGGCCGCTGTTGGTTCAGCCGCCGCCCGTGCCGGGCATCGCCTTCAACGCCCGCACGCAAGTGCCGTTGGCCAAAGACAAAGTGCGCTTCGTGGGCGAGCCGATTGCGGTGGTGATCGCCGACAGCCGATACGTGGCCGAAGATGCGCTGGGCGACATCGTCGTGGACTTCGAGCCGCTCACCCCCGTTGTCGAACTTGAGCAAGCGCGGGACGCCGCCTCCGATTTCGTGCATGAGGACATTGGCTCGAACGTGGCCGCGCACGTTATCCAGCGCAAAGGCGATTACGACTCGGCGCGCACCGAAGCCGCACTCACCATCAAACGCCGCTTCCTCTACGATCACGGCGCGTCGGCTCCGATGGAGAATCGCGGCATCGTGGCTCAATGGGATGCGCGAGCCGCAAAACTCACGGTGTGGGAAACGACGCAGGCCCCGGTGGTGATGCGTAATCTGTATGCTGGCATCTACGGCCTGTCCGAGAATCAGGTTCGGGTGATCGCCCCGTTCATCGGCGGCGGCTTCGGGCCGAAGATCATGATGTGGTATCAAGAGGAGGCGGTCATCCCATGGGCGGCCATGCAGCTCAACCGCCCGATCAAATGGATCGAAGATCGCGCCGAGCATTTCGTCGCCACCACTCAGGAGCGGAATCAGATTCACGACGCCGAAATTGCGTTGACGAACGATGGCCGCATTCTCGGTGTGCACGATGTGTTTCTGCACGACAACGGCGCGTACAACCCCTATGGCCTCACCACGCCGCTCAACAGCCAATGCACACTGCTGGGGCCGTACGACATTCCCAACTACTATTCCGAGTTCACCGCGCTGTTCACCAACAAAACGATTGTGACTCCGTATCGCGGCGCAGGGCGGCAGCACGGCGTGTTCGTCATCGAGCGGCTGTTGGACATCGCCGCGAAACAGCTGGGCATCGATCGCGTCGAGATTCGTCGGCGCAACTACATCCCGCCCGACAAGTTCCCGTACAACAATGAGGTGATCTATCAAGACTTCGCCCCGCTGGTGTACGACAGCGGCAACTACAACCCGATCATGGATAAAGCGTTGGAAATGATCGGCTACGAGAAATTCGTGAAGGAGGAACAGCCGCGCTTGCGCGCTGAAGGCAAGCACGTGGGCATCGGGGTGGTGGCTTATGTGGAAGGCACGGGCATCGGGCCGTATGAGGGCGGGCGGGTGAAAGTGCAAGCCAGCGGCAAAGTGTCTCTGGCCACCGGAATCGGCACGCAGGGGCAGGGGCACTTCACTAGCTTCGCCCAAATCGTTGCCGATCAGATCGGGGTGGATGTGCGCGACGTGGAAGTGGTGACGGGCGACACCGATCAATTCTATTGGGGCGCGGGCACGTTTGCCAGCCGCGGCGCGGTGGTGGCGG